>Ga0116229_10008269_pt1 | contig 16213 bp, 11 predicted proteins | sample S1TSphgellanicum_3_FD_87313 | JGI IMG/M metagenome (GOLD analysis project Ga0116229, IMG submission 87313) | Host-associated microbial communities from peat moss isolated from Minnesota, USA - S1T2_Fc - Sphagnum magellanicum MG | ecosystem: Host-associated > Plants > Peat moss > Unclassified...
AGCTAGGTTAGTAGGGTAGGTGGTGAGTGCAGTAGCTAGGTAGAAAAGTGAACAGGGTAGCTATGTGTGAGGTCAGGTCCAGGGAAAAACGAGCAGGAACCAAAAAAAAAAAAGTACAATGGTTAGCAGCAAAAAGAAATGGACTGTCATGAACCCCATCTGGCGCCGAATGAAAAAACGCAAACCATCCAGTGGACAGAACGGCCAACTGGTGCATTGGTGGCTGTTAATTCACTCTGGCCAGATTGTGGTATGATCCAACTCCCTTTATAAAACAAGGGGTAAATGCCCTACTATTCCTATGACTTTACCCTACACTTATAGACCCAATCCTCTTGCAAAAAGAAGTTGTGCTCACACACCCCAAAAAAAATCATATTTATGTTACTCAACCAATGCAAAACCGTTAAATGGGGGCAACAAGCGACATTGGCACGAGAGGCTCTGTCCTGAAAATAAGATATTACATTTAATGTTCTACTTTGAACTCAAATTATATTGGATGAAAGTTTGTTGGCTTTATGAAAGATCCTGGGAAAAAAAAAATCGTAATTGTATTAAAAAAAAAGGTTTTCTAACCATCTTAGAATTCGTTGTGCATATTTAGAAATTGAAATCATAGTTCCATTGTCTTTTCTTTAACAATACAAATGGATATAAAGTTATAAATAATTATGTTGTTTAAGAAAATCCAAGTTTTTCAAACTTGGATAATTTAAGACAATTTTTAACAATGTGCATGAGGTATTTCGATGTTTAAAACAAACATCAATATTGAATGGATATAATTTATACAAAAAGATTTTTATTTTTAGTTTCATTTTAAAGTTTAACAATTTGACAATTTCTATATTTGTTTTTGTCACATTTTGGGTTTGGGTTTTCCATAAAGGGTGTTTTGTTATGGTGTTTCATGGGTGTACATGTGGATAAAAAAATTGTCCAAATTATTTTTTGTGTTGTTATTGATATTTATGATTTTTGTTTTTGCACATTGTCCATGAGAAAAATGTAAAAATAAAAATTCAAGCCACAAGGTGCCAACATTTTGGTAATAATAAATTAAGTGGAAAATACAACATTTACATGCATATTTTCACAAACATTGCAGTTTAAATCAATGAAAATATTAATGGTTATTTTGTTATACATTAGAAGTGTGTTTGATAATTTGAATGTAATACAAATTGATTTGTGAAAATATGACCAATATGTTTTTGTTGCACCGTATTTGCATTCATTTCCAAGGACATATGGTCTTATTGAGATTTAACTTTTGTAGTATTTTCACTAAATTGTGATTTAATTAAAATTTATCCATGAAATATAATAGTTTTTTTTTCTTTTTTTTGCTCAAATATAGTCTTTTAAAATGTCAACATTAAAATCTCCCATAATGATGATTGGACAATGCATGAGTTTTATATACACATACAATATGTATTATTTTTCATGTATTAATATTAAAAGTTACTGATATATATTTTAAACCATCACTAGTTATTGTACTGAAGGAATTTAAGTGCATGTGTATGTCATACATCATCATTAACACATGACCATCATAGATTGAAATATATGAATACTTCAATGAATTTATATATTTATGCACATTTCTTGATGCATTGTGTATTCTTGTTTCTATAAGACATAAGATATGAAACATTTGAAAGTTATGATCATGATTGATGTTTTTCTAATGTTGACATAAAGAAGTTGTATTCAAAGTTTGTATAACTACATGAAATTATGTAAGTTTTTTAATTGAAGAATTAATGGTATCTAAATTGCAATTTTTTTTTTATCTAATCATTTCTATATGTATTTTTGGATTCACATCAAAAATTTCATGTTAGAAAAGAATTAACAAAAATATTTTTTCTTTTGTTTGAATGTAAGATAATGTTGTATATATTAACCCATTTTTTAACATTAGTGGGATCAAAAACCAATTCATCTAGTGATAATCCCTAAGAATGATGAATGATTTTTGTTATTACAAGTTGAATTGGAAATTGAATCCTTGTTATGATAAATGATTGGGATTTACCAACTCTTATATCTTTGATGATAAGTTCAATTGATGTCCATTTTGATTCAATGTTACTATCATAATAATGATTATATTTTTCACTTGTTAGTTTTCCAATTTTAAAATTCTAAAACATTATCCATATAATGGTTTTTCCACAATATGTTTGTTGATGCTTTAAAAATGCCATCAGTTCCATTCACAAGATCATCAAATGTTGCATAGTTACAACACATAATCCAACCAAAATATTTTTTTTATATGAATTGTACAATGCAAACTTGTAGTTTTACTTGAATCATTTGAAAGTTTGTAAGATGGTGGACATGATTGATGGTTGATGTGCATTGCTTTGAAAATAAACATGGGATGTAATCTGTTAATGAACACACTTTCATTGTGTTTTTGCACCAATTTATTTGTATATAATAAATATAGAATAACAAAATTAAGTGGTTGTTGATTACAAATTGAATTTATAAATTGAATATCTTTTGTATTTTCTATTGTAGTACAAAATTTGTTCAATGTTTGTATATAAATTATATCATACTATTCCATAATTTTATTTAGTTCATAACATTCAAGGACATATGTTTGCCAAAAAATTGGTGCTAATGCATTAACATTATTTTTAATATTTTGAAATATCCAACTATTTTTCATAAGGGGTGCTATAAAAATCACATGTCATGATAACATCAACACCAGCAAAAAATTTGTTTTGAATGTGTTTTATGGACCTTAACCTATTATCTATAACATTAAACATTCTAACACCAACAAGTGATATTTCATCTATGACAACAATTTGTAATTATTCCAATCGACATGTAAGCTTATTTAATGAATCTAATGATAAGTTTGGTAAAGTAAATAAATATTATTAGATAGGTATGTTCAATGTTAAATATATTGTTAAACCATCAATATTGAAAATAATTTATTTATTGATGCCATAAGTAAAGCCTTGGTTTTTGTTAAATCAAAAAACATGTTTCCATTGCATAATCACAATAATCCTTGAATTATGAGTTTTAATGTAAAAGTTTTACTAGTTCTAGCACCCCCTGTCAAAAATAAACATATCGGTGTATTGGGATACAATTGTTTTCTATGTGTAACATCATCAAATATTAATTTTTGTTCTTCATTTAATTGTTTAAGTAAACTACGATATTTAAATTCTTCCTCATCATGGAATATGATGATTTTGTGAAATTTTCATCTTTTAAAAATTGTGATTTCTAGTTTGACCCATTATGTGTTTGAATGACAAAGTCAAATTATAAATCATAATGTTCAATATTGATTATATTTGTTATAGGAATTATAAGACGTGGATCATTTACTTTATTATTTACATTGTCAATCCAAACGTTCGTTGAATGCAATGATTTTGATTTTGAATCTATTGAATCATACATTTTTTTGTATTTAAATATGGCATTTGGTAGTTGAAAATATATTTAATTGTAAAAAATTTATCATGTTGTTGACAATATGCATCATGTTAGGTTACAATAATTCTAAATTTCAATTTTTTTAGATTTTGGATTGGCAAATACAATAAAATTTGTTCTCTTCACTAATTTTCAATATTTTTATATTTATTATAACTTACAAACCTAATAATTTTTGGTTTGTAATGTTTTGATTTTTTTGAATGTTATAAAAAGAATTAAACTCTACTAATTACAACGATTCATATTCACTAGGATGATTAATATATTTGTCTATGATTAACGAGCACATTAGATCAATTGAATTTGGTTCCAATTCATTTAATGCAACTTGTGATTTTAACACAAAAACACACTTTTTAAAAAGTGAAATATTTATGAATTAAAATGTTTCAAATGAATGATATAATGGTAAAAAAAACACAAGGTAAGCAATAAGTTGAAGAACCATTTGTTGGGCATTAAGAAAAACATTACTTAACTTTTGAATTAGTGTATTTTCATTTATATTATTTGGGATGCATTTTTTATGATAAAATGTAGTTTTGATGTTATTAATTTTTTTTTTGGTCAAATATGATGTGCAATATGTTGTAGTTGCATATGGGTCCAATACAAATTGAATATTTGTATTTGCAAACTACAAATGAATAGCACACATATTAAATGCATTAGTTTTTATGTTTTTAGGTGTTCATTTTAAGAAAATGTGCGGTTTTGTTGATTTACTTTTCAAACTTAATATATATGTATTTTCATCAAAGTTTAAAGAATTTAGATATCCAAAAAATGATATATCATCATTTTTATTTTTATTTTTAAAGGTTAAAATATTTTGTTTACTTATGTATGGAGGTATTATTATGAAAGTGGATAATTTTCATTTATTTAAACCAGTTCTAAATTTTTTGTTTCACACATAAGAAGCAATGGATAATGAAATTTACAAACAACATGTTTTTTTTTCCTTACATGTGCATGTGTGTTGATGTTATTGTGCATTTTGTAATGGGTTTGGTAACAATGATACATCACAAGAAATATACATATTTACAAATCATTCTTTTTTTCATTTGTGTGCACTCCATACATAGGTGCATTTCTTATTCACAAAAGTCCATGGTCATGTTGTTTCCATGATTTTAGAATTCAATAACATATATATATATATATATATATACCCCAAAAATAATGATATGTGTGATAGTTTATAAAGACAAAATCTTTTGTGATCATAATATTTTACACATGTGATAGGGTCGGTTTGTATCAATTCTGTTATATGAACAAATTGGAGATATTCTATTTTATTTAAGAAATTTAATCTTAAAGCATGTAATGTGTGTAAAGTTTTATTGAGAGGATCCCATAATCTTTCAGCATAGGTAAAAATGACAAAAAATGTTGGAAGATCAAGTTGTTGAATCATTACAAATAATTTTTTCCCCAACCTTTCAAAATAATCAAATGAATTATGCAAACTTTCAAATCACGATAACCTAAATATGATTTGAAAATATTATATAAATTTGGTTTATCTTGTACTTGATAAGCTTTTAAAGTTTTACCACATTTTTTCCTTTTTCATATTCACACCCAACTAAAACCTATGACTTTTTGGATGGAAACTTTAACAACTTAGAAAAAAAGGTTAGAGGGTAAATGCAAGCTAGAGTGGCCCATTATGGATTCATATAAAAAACATCTATAATGTCCATATGGGTGCAAATGGGATACAATGAATCAACGAGATTATCGTAAAAAAAGATTACATGTCATTTTTCCCAAAATAATTTTTTTCATATGAATGAATTTTGGAAAAATATTTTTTGCAACTTGTTATAATAAATGCTTATAGTTGTCCAAATACATGAATTTTTTTTTCTTCATCATTTTTTAATAAGTATGAATTTTTTTAAGTGTCTTGGTTCCTTGTAAATTTAATGTTTTATTTTTTTAAATAATAATAATTTCAAATCATAACCTTTTTTTTAATTTACATTTTCTTGTATAATAAACTATAAATTTTCTTTACACATCATGTTCATTTTACCCCATTTATGTGTCATAAAGGACTTTTGAAGTTTTTAAATTCTAAAACAATTTTCGAAAGTTCTTTGAATTTTTAAAGTTTTATAATTCCACATATCTTAAGGTATGAGTGTTTTTTAATGTGGTTAATAGGTCTTTGTCCTCTTAATTTTTTCCCCATCAAATGTGTTTTATTGTATGAATCCTTTTGATAGTCATTTTTCAAAATTGACTCATGTCTGACATGTTGCTATTCACTTTTAAAGGTGCTAAATCAAAACTTAAACTTTAAATTTCATCGAATGGATTTTTGGTTTGAATTCTTTGAAATTCATATGAATGAAAGAGCAATATTTTTTCATGATTACTTTGGATTTAAATGACAAAACATAAATATTTATCCAATTTTGATTGTTTTTCTTTGCAATTCAACATTTTTTGTGGCTTGTTGGATTGTGACTACACCCATATTTTGATAATTTTTTTCGAATTCCAATGATTGATGGCCAAATTTGATATTATTTTGATGTTATTTTTTTAAAAAAAATCCAAGCCCATCTAAAGGTCCTTGTTCTATGTTTCTCCAAAAACAATTACCTTAAGAAAATTTAAAATTGAGTTAGATATGGACTTTACATTTTTCAAGCATTTTCACATTGATTAAAAGTCCATAACTAATATTTTTAAAATAATTTAATGTTAATTTGTTCAAACTTGTGTTCATTAGAAAATAAATCATTTTAAATCCTTATAAATAATATTTAAATCATTTTACAATCCATATATCAAACAATTTGCCAATGGGCAAATCCCACAAATTCAAGTTACAAAGTCCATAATGTTTTTACCTTGATGAGTTATGAAAAATATTTTGCATACTCATTTAGATAATCAAATTGATAATTAAAATCCAAATCCCTAAGATGAAATTAGTATATATGTGCATAATTATGAAGCTTCCAATCACAACACCCTACATAATTTAACCTTGTGACATAAAAAAGGCCACTTTACCTTGCATCTACCTTATAAATATTTGTTGAAAATTCCCCATATTTATGAAGTAATTCCCATTAAGCTATTTGTTAATATATAAAACTTTTAAAAATTTGTCGAGTGTGCTCATAAAATAATGTTGGAAAATTTAATTCCTTTGAATGTTTATCTTTATATAAATCCAAATGGTAATTTTTTTGACTTGGGGCAATAGAATATATAGTATTTTCATAATCCATTATTTTTTGAACATCTAAAAAATTATGTATCATTGAATATATTCATGTACAATATATTTCATCATTGTCAAAATCAAAGTTATTAGATGATGTATTATTGTAAGTCAAAATTTGAAATTATAAATTCATATGCAAAACAAATTAATTTGCTCGTTGATGATGAATGGTAACATTCAAATATTTGTATAATGATGTTTCAATTAAATATCATAAATAACCATGACCATATTTGGACGAACATTTTCTAACATGTAAGGTGATTTGAATCCACAACGTTGTTTAAGAAACACACCTATTGTTGCATTGTCATGTGGTAAACATGATAATATTGATTGAGTTTGACTCACATTTATAAATACATTAATAACATTACCATGCATGTTATATTGCCCATACCCTTGGAGTTTATAAATTTGAGCAAAATTAAAACATGTTGAAATGAAATGTTCCTCTAATTGCGTTAATTTGTGAATTGATGGAATGATTTTGTTTTTAAATTTTTTATTTGATACTTGATATAAAGGTGGTTTATTTCCACTAATATTATGTAAACAACTTGTACATATGTATAATGTTAAACTAAGTTTTATTTGAATTTGAAATATATAAAAAGTTATCTTGACAATTGATTTGAAAAGCATTTAAGTTGTTTTGAAAACCATAACCTTTCACAACAAAAACACAAGAACCTTTCATAAATGATAAAGTGTAATTGTCATATGTTTAATGCACTTTAGAAAAAATTTAAAAACCAATTCCCACACGACTTCTTGCAAAACATGATGTTCAATCAAATAAAATAGAACATAATGTTAATATTAAAAAAAACACACATAATTCAATATACATTGACATTTATAATTTAAAAATTCAAGATGTTCCCATAATTTTAATTTTAATTTTTTTGTGTTACATTAGGTTCAACAATCAGATGGGAGTGTTCCATTTGAATTCTTAAAAACTTTGGTAAGGTAGACTAAAGTGAACAAATGAGACAAAATGTCAATGATAAAAACAGTTGTGTATTTTTCAAAAAATTATAAGTATTGAATACTACTATTTATTTATTTGAATAATATTTGTATTACAAGAGATGTTGAACAATGAAACAACATACTCCAATGGCGAATCCCAATTATCTTTCAAAATGTCCATTAATGCATAATTAAAATTTTCATTCCAATAAAAAGTGTAGTTAGTGCAATAATTTGAATAGGAGGTTGTTGCACCACTAATTTCGAAACAAATGGAAAATCATCTAAATCTATGGTAACTTTGGGATCATTAACTAGAAAAATAGGCAAAGATTTAAATAGACCATCAACATATTGAATTGGTTCCAAATGTTGAAAAGTGTACACTATATGTAAGGGGATAGATTAAAAATCCATGCCACATTGAAACATAATGCATTTTGATACTTTATTCCAAATGTAAATTGGCCTTTGTAGATATTTAATTATTTAAAATATTATTGTGAAATCTCCCCACAAACTTCACATACTAGCACTTAATGCCATATTTGTCACATATTGATGTTCATTTGTGACCATGCCTTGATGCAAATCAAACAAAAACCTTGGATTTAATTTTTGAATACGACATTGTTGGGCTTTTTTTATATTCAATAATAAACATTGATTTAAATGTGTCATGTTATTTTGTATCAATTCAAGAAATGATAAATGATTATCCAATGAATAAGATATAAAATAAAAAAGACAATTGCCTATTTCATATTTGTATGTTGAAACTAAATGGAGGCCATATGAATGTAATACATGTTTAAATGATGAATCAACAAGATTTAATAAAGGTGTTTCCATTATTATAAACTTCATTTTAATGGATATTTATATAAACAAAATCATGGTTCCCACATATTCACATTCAAAAAAAATAAAATCAATGATTCATTTAAAACTATTTACGTTTAATTTTTTTGAAAAACTCTTTACATTGAAAAAATTACCTACATTGAAAATTGCTTCACATACAAAATGTTGCATTTAAAATGAATTTCAGCATTTGATGTATAAGAACTTTCCTTTTTTTCTATAAAAAAAACTATGAAAATGATTATATAATATGGGTTATTTAAATCAAAATTTTGATATATAAGGAATTTCCACATACATAGATTATTCGTATACTAAAGGTAATTATAGAAAATTCACGTAAAAACTATCAACAACCTTAATGTCTAAGAAGGTTTTTGTTTATAAATTGATTTTGATTCAACAAAATCAAGCTTGCAATTCACATTACATTGGACATAATCATAGGAATAATTATGATTATGTCCAATGTAGTGTGAAATGCAAGTTTGATTTTGCTCCTTCACCCTTCAAATTGGCTTTTGCTTGTGAGATAAATTGTTGGATGTTTTTTTAAAAACCAACAAGGGCAAATGTGATCAACAATTGAAATTTACCATGAATGCAAATCGAACTAAAGAGTTGAACTTATTTTGGACAAGGCAAATGTAAGAATTCAAATTTTGTCATATGCACAATTACTTCAAGCCATTTTTTTTCAATAATCAATAACACATGTTCATCATTAGTTGCAATGGAACCACAAAAAAAGCCTAATTTTTTAACTGTTAATTTTGAATGACAAGTGTTGTAATGAACACCACCTGTTGGAGAAATGATGACATTTGTTACATGATAATTTTCACATTTTTTTAAAAATGGAGGCGTAGTAAGGCTAGTTATGGACAACACCTCGATCACTTCAAATATATATATATATATATCTATATATGTTCAAACAAAAAGGTAAATGACAATAAACATAAACATAGGGTAAATGTGGAAAAAGGTAGACCAATCAAGAAATAAATAAAACCATGCGCACACATACACATAATATGTAAATTAAAAAGTGAAATGCATAAGAAATGCATAATAAAATATGTTGTGGAAATGTAATAATTTAAAAAATTAATACCTAAAGAACAAGACAAAGAACAAGACAAAAATTTAATAACAACAAAAGAAATATTATGAAAATAAGGTCATTCAAGCACGAAAAAAAAACTTTATAACCCTTTTTTTCACAAATAAGAAATGAAAGAGATATATGGTTATAACACACTCCAAACATTTTATCCCATATTTTTTACCCTAAAAGGAATTCCATTGGACAATATAAAACATTTTTTTCACTTTTACTAGCAACATTGTACTTTATGTTTAATATGCAACGAAACATGGATTTTTGTTCTTTAAACAATTCTAGTAAAGAAAAGTCATCTTGATGTAATTTTATTTTCTATAGGCCATTTTAGTAAAGAGAATTATGTGGCTACCCGATTTTCCCTTCCTCAAGGAGGCAAGAATCAAATGGTTGCTTTTGTTTTTTGTTTTTACATTAGATTCAAGTGGCCACCAGATTTTCCTTTTCTAAAAGAAAGGAATCTCCTTGGGAATAAGAGAATTATGTTAGCCATCTAAATCTCCTTACTACCAGGCAAGAATATGTGTATATATTCGACCTTGGATGAAACCATCTAATGGCCACTAAGTGGTTTTGACATTGGACTATGAAAGCCCACCTAATGTTTATTATTATTATCATTATTATCGCCTGGAGGCCATCGAGAGGTTTTGACATTGTATTGTGAGGGACCACTTAATGGCAACCAAAAAAAAAATTCCACCTAGAGACCACTTGGTGGCCACCAAGTGGTTTCAATGTTGGACTGCAAAGGACCACCTGGTGGCCACTAAGTAGTTTCAATGTTGGACTACAAGGGATCACCTAGTGGCCACTAAGTTGTTTTTTTTCCTTTGCATGGAGAACACAAGGTAGGTTCAACCCTAAACTACGAATGACCACCTAGTGGCCATCAAATTGTGTTTTTTTCCCGCCTAGAAACCATTTGGTAACCACTAGGTGGTTTTGACTTTGGATTGCGAAGGACCATTTGGTGGCCACCAAGTGTTTTTTATTTTTTATTTTGCTTGGATATACCACCTAGTGGCCATTAGGTGGTTTTGACCCTAAATTGCGAGGGACCACCTAGTGGTCATTGATTTGTTTTTTCTGCACGGAAACCACTTGGTGGCTACTAGGTGGTTTCAACCCTAAATTGCAAGGGACCACATGGTGGCCACCAAGTGGTTTTTTGTTTTTTTTGTCTATAGACCACCTAGTGGCCACTAGGTGGTTTTGACCTTAAATTACAAAGGACCACCTAGTGGCCTCAACGTTGGACTCCCAAGGGCTATTAGGTGGTATTGATTTTTGATTACTAGGGGGATTACCAAGAAGCACCTAGTGGCCACTATGTGCTTTCCATCCTAAACTGTTAAGGACCATTTAATGGACCACATTAGAAAATTATGTGAACACTTAATTATTTTTTATGCTAAAAAATAACACTTTGAAAATTTATTTTTCAATACATTATTATTAATTTTTTTCATCATCTTTTTTAAAATAATTGAACATGCAATGAACATTAGGTTTTGTTTGATGTTTTATGTGTAAAATTGAAAAAAAAAATTAAATGATGCAAAAGAAAATAAATGAATTTACCTCTTTCAATACATATTGAACACTTGATAATTTGATGTGTAATTGTAGAAAGCAAATTCAATTAGCTTTGTTAACAACCTTTGTTAATATTGTGTAATAGTGCCTTCAAATATCAATCTCGTTTTAATGTTGTTTTCACATTCTTGATTAAAACCATAACACAGTGGCCTCCATTGTATGCCTCAAAAAATTATTCATACTAGTGTGAACCCGGTGCATAATGCACCCGTGCCCCCCCCCCCCTGCCGTTACTTACTTCGGACCGGAAGCAACCTCTCCTCTTGCACAGTTGTTGTGAATGCTCCCTGGAGCTGCTGGCCAGACGTCATCCAAAAAAAATAAAATAAAATACGTAGCCTTAGATTTTTCTGCCCATTTTTTATTTTTTATTTTTTATTTTGTTCCTTCATTTTTGTTAATTTAAGAGAAGGGGAGAAAAATCCGAAAAATAAATCCAAAAAAAAAAGATAAAAAAAGAAGCAAATACGTAGCCTTAGATTTTTCCGAAAAAAAAAATCCAAAAAAAAGATTAAAAAAGAAGCAAATACGTAGCCTTAGATTTTTCTGCCCATTTTTTATTTTTTATTTTTTATTTTGTTTCTTCATTTTTGTTAATTTAAGAGAAGGGGAGAAAAATCCAAAAAAACAAATCCAAAAAAAAAAGATAAAAAAAGAAGCAAATACGTAGCCTTTGATTTTTCTGCCCATTTCTCTTTTTTTAATTTTTTAATCCAAAAAAAAGATAAAAAAGAAGCAAATACGTAGCCTTAGATTTTTCCGAAAAAACAAATTCACAGAAAACAAAACCCATCAAAAAAAAAAAAGGTCCGTGCTAGCCCGGGCAGTGCCCGGACAGATGGACAGACAGACAGATAGACATGTAACTTTAATATATAAGATTTTGTTTCTCGTTTGTTTGTTTTTCTTATTATTTGGTCTTGCCCTTGTTGGTGGAATAAGTTCTTCATTGTTGTTAAGTGATAAAGTGAAAGTTTTTGGGAATAAGCTAATGAGTAGAAAGTTGTCATATATTTCATGCATGTACTACTGCAATTATGTGAATATCTTGATATCACATATGCATGCAATTGAATTGAAAATGACCATCATTGTGTGTTTGGTGAATGCATTTTTTATTTGTGTTTCTTATTTTTCTTCAAGTTATGGGCCCACAAGCTTGATAGAACTACGTTCAATGTGTTTATATGACATTTAAAAATATATTATTCAAAACAAGTGAAATAGTTTGGAATGAATCTTATGAATAAAGAGTACTCAAAAGCACTTTTAAAACACCATAACCAATGCTTTTGTTAATTTTTCATGTTTTTAAAGGACTAGAAATGCTTTCAAAATGACATAATAATATCCACACCTTTGCATAATAGTATTTTTTTCCACTAAAACACATTTTAAAAAGCACTAGTACATTTCACATAACCATGTTTAACAAAAATTGAAATATTATGTATAAATACAAAAGAGGCAACTTTTGAGTTGATAACACAAACCAAAGGTCAATTCAAGTTTTCGTAGGTAAACAAAACAATACAAAAGGATTAGTCTCAATCAATGACAATCTATTAAAACCATATTGAATTGATTAATATGGATCAAATTGTAAACCAATAAATAATGTGCAAATGTGGTAACCCCTAGCCACATGTGCCCACTTGGTGAATGCTTTGAAAATAGTGAAATAGCTAGTTAAGATGATGTGTATCTACAACTATATTGGTTATTCAAGATGAATCCATGATTTATAATCTTATATTAAAATTATTTTCATGAATATATGTCAATTCAAATCATTTGAAAATAAAAAATGAAAGCATTAGTTATATTGCTTAAGGGTCCTTTTGGGTCTTTTTTAATTACTAAACTAATTTCAAACTTATTCAAATGTTCTCATGATACATTAGAAACATTGTTGTATAAGCATATAAAGTTTATCCAACATTAAGTTACCACTTTAAAACATGAAAAATTTAGTAGTGCTTACACTTGCAATGACTTATGTTATTTCATTTGCAATAACTACCAACACATTTCTAGACAAGACATAAAATTATCAATGAACAAGATTATGACGGCCAAAAAAAGTGTCATACAATTTGTAGGAGACTAGATTTGACATATTTATTGTGAGTATTTTCACAATTCATTAAAATCAATACCTATTCATTAGTTGAAGCCATGAAAAGAACAAGCAAATCTTTGGAAGCATTTTGGATTTTTATTTATTTTTACATATGGAATGTAATGCATTGTAGAAGATGACAAGAACATAGTGAATTGGATGGGTACTTGGATGGCAATTAGGTGGGTGATTTTGGCACATGGAATCAACCATGAAATAATTAAATTAAGTAATCCTGCATTATATCATGGTGTAATAAAATCTATAAAACTATTTCTCTTAGCAACAAAAAAACTCGAACACATTATTTGCACTTTAGGAACAAGGAAACACTAAATTGGTTAAAATCCCTAATTCAAAATACAAAAGAAGAGTTCATCTAAAAAAAAAATTGAGCCATTGTGAACACAAAAATGCAATGGCACTTATATTAAATCCAAAGTGTCTTGTTAAGTCAAAACACATGAAAATCTTGGAGTAAATATTGAATCACAATTAACAAACATAACCCCATTGAAATATGGTCACATGTAGGCTATTGACCGATTATGGACATGGGAGCTTTTTACTTTTAATAGACTTAAGATCAACTATATTTGGTACTTGTATAATAATGATTTAAATTATATTATAAGTGGTTATATGATCAATATTAGTTGTAGTCATGTAATGGTGGTTTAAATATCTTTCCATGATCCTATGACCGTTTGGTAATTTCTATGTATATGCATGTTGTCACCATCTTAAGTTAATTCAAGTGAGTATACTTCAAATGATCAATAATTTATTCCTCCTTTCAAAACTATCATCATTTTATAAGGGAAAAGGTTATTGAAATTTTAAAAGTCGAGCATGAAGCATCATGCCTTCTAGTAGTCAATATTTACCAAGCCATTGTCTAAAATGAAGCACATTCTTGTACAAAACATGTGGGAGTTCAAGAAACTCTCCACATGGGCAACACTTCATGTGACAAAGATTTTCAAAATAAGCCAATATTTACAAGCCAAGGTGGTTCACTTTTTGAAATTTTGAAAAAGCTCCTAATAATATTTATTGCTATGTGTTTTGATACCAAAAATTAAATTTCCCAAGATGCATGATATTGGGGCCAAAAAATCATCTAAATCCGAAAAACAATTAATCACCATTCTTTGTCACATCCCACAATATAATGGTTATGACAAATTTATAAGGATTCCATGATAACATCATAAGGATTTGCCATTTTTTCTTCATTCTAGTGCTCTAGAAAGTTTTTTAAACTTTCAAGCCATGGTTTGGAAACCCCTATTCTGAATTCTTGACAAAATAATGAATTGTGAACTTTGGTGGGTCCAATTATAAATTTTAATTATATTAATGCATTGGAGGTCATGCATAAAAAAAATTTGTGTAAAACATAACTTAAATTGACATATTTTCATGATTTTACTTAAGGGTTTTCTTCACTTCTTTATTTTAAATGGAAATTTTTTTTAGGAAGATTTAGTAAGTGCTAATGACCCATTCCCCCAAAATTGTCTAAATGTTATATATATTTCAATGGGTGCAACCCCATTAATAAAAGCTACAAGTGTAACTTGTGCTTTCTTTTCATGTTGGAGGGTCAAAAATCGTACTAATGTTGCGAGTATTTAATGTGTTTAAATGACATTGTTTTTAATATATTACAAAAACATGTGAGATAATTTGGATTGAATCTTATGGATATAAAGTACTCAAAAGCGTACATAAAACAATATAATTGTGCTTGCACTATTTTTTTCTTTTTAAACTTGTTTTCCTTCATGTAGAAAACCATTACATAAATTCATCTCAAGTGGATTTGTTTGTATATTGAAACCATTCGCTAAAGATTTGTCATGCATCAATTTTAAAATTTTAATGCCAATGTGGCCTAGTCTTTTATGCCACAATTCTACCTCAATCCCTTTTTAGGTGCCATAGTAATTAAAAGATATATTCTTATTGGATCTCTTGCGACATCTCAAGCAATTCCCAATTATATAGGTTCCTTTCTCTTTTGCTAGTGACTAAAATTGATTTTTCTTTTCTTTATAAATGAAACATGAGTTATAATTAAATTCAAGCCATATGACTCAAGTAATGTACCTAATCATGCCATTGCACTATCATCATCTAACAATGCTTCCCTTGTGGTAGCTAATTATTCAACCATTGACTTGAAATTATTTAAATGCTTAACAACTAAATCCTCTTTAGAATTTTCATGCTATAAAACTTTTTATTTAAAAAGATTTTTGTTACAACATGCGTTTGGTTTTGAACATATTGCAAAGACCATCCCACATCTCTTTTCATGTTTTCAAATCATTAACGAAAAGGATTTGTGAATCCTTTCAACGTAATATAATATTGGCCCTAGCCTTGCCATCTCTCTTATCCTAATCAATTTAAAGTTGCCGGGTGTGATTGGTCTAGTTCAAACCCATCAACAATTTGCCTCAAATCTTTGTCAAGTGAATACAAGTGCATTCTCATTTTCCACACATAGAATTTAGTTTCATTGAATCTATTGACAAGATGAGAATCCTAGGGTTTGAATGCCATAATGCCCTTATGGGTGTTCTACACCAACTCTAATACCATGTTAAGTTTTAAAAGACAATGGGAAAATACTTTTAAACACAAATCTTGGAGAAAAAATATTTTCAAAGTTAATTAACTAGTTATAGAACAAAATTGTTTTATACTAAAGGACTATTGTCCTTTCACCCAAGGTCTATGTCCCTTCATAAAA
>Ga0116229_10008273_pt1 | contig 16211 bp, 13 predicted proteins | sample S1TSphgellanicum_3_FD_87313 | JGI IMG/M metagenome (GOLD analysis project Ga0116229, IMG submission 87313) | Host-associated microbial communities from peat moss isolated from Minnesota, USA - S1T2_Fc - Sphagnum magellanicum MG | ecosystem: Host-associated > Plants > Peat moss > Unclassified...
ACAAAAAACAAGAAAAAAAAAAAAAACCCAAAAAAAAAAAAAAAAAAAAACAAAACCCCAACAAAAAAAAAAAAAAAAAAAAAAAAAAAACCCTCAAAAAATCACCGTTCGAAAATTCAGATTTTGCACAGAAAAGACCAACCTGATGAAACTCGCATGCAACTCTCTTATGCAATCCTCTCTGCCGCTACTCTTGTTTCAAATACTCAAAAGGATTCTATTATTATGGTAATACTTACTTGCCAACCACAATCAAGCGGCTGCGAAAAGGTCGAGCAAAAGCCACTTCTCTTCAAAAAGAAAAACAGCAACCGCAACCGAGCACCCTCAAGCAAAAAACACGAACAAAAGAATCCTCATTGGAGCGGAATTTGCTGTCACCAGAAACGTGCGAGGAAACGAGCTGCGCAGTCGGAGACGACGACGACACTGCGGAGAGAGACCGAAAGGAAGATGAAGATAATGAACAGATCGGATCGACGGTGCAAAATTCACGATCTCTACCATCGGACGCCTCAGAAAAAACCAAAAACAACAACAAGCAAAATTTCTTTTTTCAGTGAAAATTGGAAAAACAGTTGATAAATAAAATTTTGGAAAAACATGAATTCGCCAAAAATTTCGAGTTTTTAAAAAACAAAGCAAAAACCCTTTTAATTTGGTTAACTTCATTTTTCTTTAAAAATATTAATTAGGATTTTTATTTTTTTTCCAATTTTGTGATGTTGCTCAAGTGGCGATAATCCTTAAGTGTATATAGCCAAATAAAGAAATATTAAAAATATGAAAGCATAAAATCTGAAGCACCCTTTTATATTGTATGCAAATTTCACAATTTTCATGAATTTTCTAGTTAATTTTTTTTATGGCGACTTCTTTTATTTTTAACAGGGAATTTGTGATGGATTATTCCTTTTTAAAAAAATATTTTTCACAAAATGGCGAAAATTCACCACCAACAGAAAATCACTGAATTTTGGATATAGTTCCAAAGTGAATTTTGTCCCTAAAATTGAAAGGAATTTTTTATTTAAAAAAATAGTAGCTAATAAATAATTGTGATGATTTTTTTATTTTTTTTGTTTCTATGTTTTTGAATTTGGGGTTTTGGTTTGTGTGGAATGAATTGAAAGACGGGTAAAATAAAATATACGGACCAATTAGAGGAGCGGATGGGGTTTCATCCGCTCCTCTGATTGGTCCATTTAGATATTTGAGAAGATAGGGTCTTGTTCTTGTTCAAATCAATGAAACTGAGTTTTACCAATGATGGGTTTTTTCCTTTTTTTTTTTGGTTTTTTTTTGGGGTTTCAATTGGAGCTGCCCACCATCATCATCATGAGATCGTGACCAGAGTTTTTTTTTTTTTTTTTTCAAATTCCTCAAGTAGGTTTTACTGGCGAGGATTCCCAGCCTTAATTAGCATTAAATGGCGACTGTCCTAGAGTGGGTGGGTTTGTAGTATTTTTACAAAATTGCTGGCGACCTAGGAAATGCTTAGGTCTAAATGTGGCTAAATTCTCAATTCTTGATTTCTCATGTGTCTTTACACATTGCCTTAGTTGCCCACATCTCTTCCCACCTAAACCCTATTAAACCCTAATTTTAATTTAATTTTATTATTATTATTATTATTATTATTTTCCTTTAGGTAATTGTCATCATCAAATTCCAATGCAATTTTGAATGATCTCTCTCACTTTTTTTCCTTTTTCTTTTTTTTTTCTCTTTTGGTTGCAAGTGAGTTTTCAATACTTCGATTTTGTCGTGTGTCTACGAATTGCCTCAATTGACATCTTCTCCTTCCACATGCTTCATGAAACAACTATCGTAATACCTTTACCATTTTGGCCATAATTATAATAATAATAATAATAAAAAAATTCAAAATTAAAAAATATACATTAGCCAACTTGCCAAAAGTTTTCAAAAACCTAATTTTAAAGTATTGAAATTATTGATCATGGTATTTGAAGGGTGAAAATTATGAAAATGGCTTGTTTTTTTATAAATAAATTGATAAATTGAGACATTTGTAAAGTTTTTGGGAATGCATGTCGCCATAGGGCTACTTGTGTGCAACAATTTTTATGGTCAAATCATCAAAGTGTTGCCATTTATTTGTAACCAAACATGATGGTCAATTGAAGAACTTCAATTGTGTGTACTAATTTTGGGTTTAAGGATTCCGAAAGTGTTTTTATCACAAGTTAACTAGTGTTTGTGTTTTGTGTGGGAGAGGTCAAATTGTGGTTGGGAACAAGTGATTTGAGAACAAGTGCACTTTCCAAATTCTCTCTTTTTCACCAAAATTGAAATTAATTTTCATGTGCAAGAGTGCATTGTTTCAATAAAACATTGTTTTGTGAAAAATATTTTCTAACATGTGTTGAAGTCATATTACTATCTATGGGTTTAAAAGTGAAGATGAGCTTCTGATTCTTCACTTATTTAGTATAATTTTTTGTCTTTTTTTTTTTGACAAAAAAATCCATTGTGACTCATACTGTGGATTTTTGTGAAAAATGTTTTCCCCAAACTTAGTTAGGTTTTTTTTTTAAAATCTGAAATTGCCATATCCAAACAATAGGTTATGACATGCCTCCAAATTATAGGAGGATTCATGAAAGTTTGTATTTTCCTTTCTCACCTATAACCAAATTTGGCTATTAGTCTTGTGGATGATCACCAATGTGGCTACATAAGAGAATTGAAAAACCAAATTGGGATCATTAACAAGAATTTCTAAGGCCATTTTTAAGTGTGAAATTGTGAATAATATTTTTAATTGATGGACATACATATAGCTTTTGATATTATATAATGAAATTAGTATGTGCACCTCATTTTTTTTAATAACACTGAGTTAATTTGTTTAATACAAAAATGCAACAAAAAAAATGTGCAATCTTTTGTACCCATTTGAGTAAGCACAAAACACAATGTGATGAAACGTATTGCATTGAGATTACAATGAAACAAAGTGGATTTAACATACAATTAAACACAAATTGATTGCATTTATGACAAATAGTTTAACACAAAGGTTTATGTCCTTTATGGCAAGTTCAAATTTCAAACTTTACAACCTCCCTTGTTAGATTTAGAACTTCTCATCTAAATGCATGCACTTCCACGGAACATGGCCATTTGTCATATGCACACATAGTACACCCAATGTCAATGACACATTGCATGAGTTTAGGCTATAGTTTTATGCCCAAATCCTACTACAATGTAAAGTTTCTTGGCCAATGAACTGAATTGTATGTAATTGAAACATCACTAAATCCTACAACAAACTATATTGAAAACATGCATGCATGAAATAAATTGAAACATATTGTTCTGAAATATAAATACAAAAGGTGTGACAAAACACAATGCAATGAAATATATTACAAATTTCCTTAAAACATTATTGTATTAAAACATGAATATCTACAATGTGCATGTATGGAAACATTATTCAAATGTGGATTAGTTTTTAAAAAATGTATTCAAACCTAACAAAATGACTTATCGACATTGAAATGCATATCAAACAAGAATTTTGACCAACAAATTTGATTTCACACAAAGTTTGATGTTACTTACAAATAAGAACAATGCCATGATTTCCAAATTTAAATCATCAAACCACCAAAATTGAAAATGTGCAAAAGACAAGAAATGATGGTACAAAGTTTTCAATGAGAAATATGAGAAATTCATTCATGACACATGAAATGGCCTTGAACACATGTAATACATGCAACCTAGAAAATGAAAAGCAATTTTTTTGTAAGGAAGGTTTTAATGAATTGTGGTTGTAACAAGAGTGTTAAACTTTCAATGGAAAATCCCAGTAGCCATGAAAGCAACTTCTCATGTTTCTCATCATTTTCTTAAATTTTTCAGCCATTTGATAAAAATTTATGTGTTGCCTTGAACACCTTTTATTGAAACATAACACAAACTTCAACATGTTTTCTCATAGATGCTTGCATATTGACATATTTTTGACATCACATGCCCATAACACATAAAATAAATAAGTAAAATAAATAAGATCAAGAAAGATAAATATATATATAGATAAAAAGATAAAGTTAATTTTTAAAATGGAATGGAAATAGCCTAAGGGGATCCCACTCGAACCTTATCAAGTCCAAATCCCCCCATTATTTATTACCTTTGAAAATTAGTTGAACTCCTCCAAATTTGACCTTTAAGTCCCACTTTTAATAATAGCTAGTTGGTCAGCTAACGACTTTTAAACTAGATGCAAATGAATTCAAATGAGCCAAAATTGATGTTAAAATGTCAACTTTTCTGCAATTCTTGTTACATTTGTTTATGTCATGCCACTTTAATGGCATGTGAATCATGGAAAGTTGTGTTTATTGAATAATATGGATATTGAAAAATTTTAAGTGTTCAAACAAAATTATAATTTCAAATTTTGGTTTGAATAAATGATATTTAATAACTTCATTCAATGATACTACTTTCATAAAAGGCCCTTCAATTTTCATAATAAAATTTATTTCATCCTCAATCTTTTTATAGTAATAGGGTATTATTAGACACACCTAAAAAACATTCAAATTTTCATATTTTTTTGATTTTGTGTTTATCAAAAATTAAGGTTTAAAAACAGTTCATGAGTATTTTTTGACATGTAAATGTGATGAAATGTATATGTTTTTTAAAGAAAACTTGTAGCTTATAACACAAAAAAATAATTTGAAAGTATTAACATGTTTTGGTATGATTTGAAATTATGACAAATTTTCAAGATGAAACACCAAATCTGGCAAACTCTATGCACTTTAAAAAATTTGTATTTCTCCAAATTTGATTGTAAAAATACATATGACATATTGGGGCAACTATAAATATAATATATAAAAAGTTTCAAAATATTTCATTTGAAATTATTTTTAAATAAAAACATGTTTTTTGAAAAAAAGGACCCCAAAAAGGACAATAGTCCTAAATGCAAAGTAAATACATTAGTTCTTTACATGTTGTTTGGACCCGACTAGCTAAAATTAGGTAATTGATTTTCCAACTATCACCTTATAAAAACTAACTAAATTAGTGGAAACAATAAGTAATTTACAAAAGTTATTAGGTTGCCTACTAACCTCACTAAATAAAACCTAGCCCACTAACATTCCAATTTTCTCAACAAGAGAAAACAACATTTCATTTGTAAATGCACAAAACATAGTTTTTGGACAAAGTCGTGTAGTGCCATTCATTTCAACCACAAAATCCTTATCCAATTCTCAACGACATGTACATATTATTGTTCAATCACACCAAAATTAGATTTTATTCAGTAACCTTCTATATATGTGCAACTTTTTGAATCAATAATAACTAAGAAATTGTAATTAATACATTATGTTTGGCCAATTTTTTTGCGAGTGGTCATGTAAATGGTCTTTCACCACAATTTTCACTTGTTTTTCATATTTTTGACTAAATCGTGAGTGTTCATTTGCTAAAGTTTTTTCATGGGGCTTATACCATTGGCCATGTCATATGTAGTTAAACCTTACCTACATCAAATATGCATACGCAACAAATTAACATTTACAACTTCGTTATGGCAAATGACAAATATCATGGTTTGAAGGTTCTTGATTGCAATAACATCACCATCATTAACATTGAAAAAAAACCATATTATATTGCATGATAAAGGTTGGAAAATATGTTTTTTCTATGGACCTAATAGGCATTATTATTTATACTAAAGTTTAGGAAACAAAATTATTGAATGACAAAATTTGAGCATACATGATTGCAATAAGTAGATGGCCTACTAAGTTTCGAACACAATAAAAAACATTAACCTTTCATTGACATTTGACCAAAACTGTCACACTACAAGAAAAGGACCATCCCACAAACATACTTATGAGTCATTGAGTAAAACATCCAAATTTGGAAATTAGAACTTGTGGAGTTGTGAAGGATTTGGAGTTGGATGTTTTAGTTAAAAGAAATTTCATTTGGATGAAAAACGAAAAATTGATATTGTTGAAAGTTGAAAGTTTCTAGTTTTGGGCAACCTTCAAAATTTCAAGTGTTTGAAGACCTAATTAGAGAAAAATGTCATACTCGACTTTTCATTTTTAAAAATGGTCGTGGATAGAAGGTGTACAAATGAGTCATGTGCAAAAAAAAAATTCCAGAAAATAGTTGAAATGAATGAATAATGAATGGTCAAAGTTGACCATCTAAGGTGTTTTTTGAATTATTATTTTTTGTTTTTTCATCCTTTTGTGGTAACCAAAAGGAAAAAAATTGATTTAGGATTTTGATAAATCAAAAGGGGTTCATTTTGTTTCCAAACACATAAAAATATAATTGTTATTTATTTTCACATGCAAGGCTGAAATGGGAATAAAATGTTTTGCTTGGGTGTTGTAAAGGTGCAACTTTAATTGGATGAGAAACATATGTGGATGTTGAGATCAATGAAGATGACATTTGACTTATTTCATTTTCAAAATGAAGACTTTGGCAATAGGCATTTTTGAGCTTGTTGTAGATCCATATGAATCAAGGAAGCTTTGAAGTGAACCTTGTAATGAATAATCCATCGTCCAAAAAGAAAATAAGATGTAAATTGTCAAATCAAGAGTTATCCAACTTTTGAATTTGTCAATGAACACTTGTCTTTCTTCTCTTGTCCATTTTGTGAAGTCCTAATTTACTTTCAAATCAAGGACATTTGACATACATCATTGACAATGATGGGTGCCTAAGTGTTTGCAACTACATTCCCATGTTGGGTGTTCAATGACATCATTGTTAAAAGAGTGGCGAATTCTTTTTGAGAAAAGAATTTGGGGGCTAGGGGGTGAATAACATCATTTGTTGCATAACATTTGCACAACAAACATGCAACTACATTGTTGGTTTTATCGAAGGGCTAATCAAGGCACTTGAATCATTTTAAAAAAAAGAAATAAAAAAGGAACACCATCAATGGGAGGTTTCATTTAATGCTTATGCCATAACACATTTTGTAATTGGAGAAAAGGCTAAGGTGGTTGTAATTGTTGGATCTCTCACCGGGTTTTTTGGGGAGAAATAATGGTCACGGGAGGGAATTTTTCATTGTGCTCCACACATGCAAGAGGAAATTGATAGAGGGGGGTTGGGTGTTGAGTGCACTCAAAGCTTTGTGTTGTAGAACACATGAAATGAAAAGAACAAAAATGGGTCTCATCTATATTTTGCTTTGTTGCTTGTTGTTGATTTTCTTCTTTAACAATTGATACATCTATGCTTTAGTTAAAAAACCTAGTGAACCAAATTAAAAGCCATTGGAATATTATATGGGGATGCGATTGATTTTTTCTTTAGGTTTTTGTTTTGGACATGTTCTAGAACACCTCTTCAAGTTTTGAAGATGTTGCAAGAGATTGGAGCTTCTTTATTTTTGTTCCCTTCACACACGAGAAGTTCATATACTTGTAAATTAACATCCTTCTCATGATATATGCATTAAAGGTGCATAATGGATTTTGTGCATCATAAGGTTTTGGTCACCTTTGAGAGTCCAACCATGTGAGGTTGAAGCAAACAAATTTAATCCACCTTGAAATTTATGGGTTAAAATTCAAATTGTTTTTTTCAATTTTTGTAGAAACAAATCAATCCAATAACAAAGACATTATTAAACGTGTATCCAAGAAAACAAAAACTACTTGTCAACAAAATCAAAGAAAGATGAGTTATGATAATTGGACAACCTAAGCACAAACTTATTGCAAAAAATCAACATTGGATTCAAATTTATTATGACTAGATGTTGGTTCTAGATGCATGATTACAATAGTGAAAGACTAGCAATATTACAAATAAGGAATGAACAACTAATGAGTCAAAAATATCAAGAAATGGTGATTTGCAATAATGAGATAGCCTAGGTCAAATGTAATATTACAAAAAAGAAAAAACTCAATGCCAAAGTAATATGATTGAGATATACCTAGGTAATGATTATGGTAGCAAAAGACTACTAGTATTGAAATTACACAATAAAATGTTATTGAATTAAAGGAAATCAACAAGTATGATCTCTAATTGCTAAATAAATTTAGTACATAATTATTGCAATTCATTGCATTACAAAACATCATTATATATTACTTAAAACCAACATTCTCCTATGGTATTAGACTCCATCATAGTACACAAGTATTTTTTACCTTAGTTCCTATTGTTTTCTCCAACCCACAAATGAATCCATTTTTGGGTTTAGGGTTTAGGTATCTACATTTTACTATTACAAAAATGACACCTGAACCTTAAACCCTAAACCTCTTAACAATCCTTTTAAATCAACCTTAGATTCTATTTCAATGGCTAAAACTCTAGCCATTAATTTGTCTTTTTAGAACATGAATTAAAATAGTGAAAATACTAGCTTACTTTCTAAAATATTAATAATAATATATTTCTCAACCACTCCTACCTACCTACTACAATTATTACTACAAAATAATGCAAAATTATTGAACTATCATAATAACTAATAAAAAACCCACCACGTATTTTGATAATTTTCCCATTAACAAGTTTACAAAATTGTGTTGCTGAATTTTAATTCTTCTTTTTTTGCTTGTTTGGTTTTCTAATGTTTTCATTAAAAGTATTCCATATTCATAGGTAGGTATATTCATTGGTTTTGTATTTGTACAGAATATGGGTACAAAGTACGCGTATTTTGTACAATGTGCGTATGTGCATTTGTGTGAACAAAAATACATTCATATGTCTTCATTAAAAGGACCCCATGTTTACAGGTACGTATATTCATTGGTAGTATTTTTACAAAGTACGGATACGCCATCAAAGTACGCGTATTTGTACAAAGTGCGTATGTCTGTTTGTGCCTTTGTTTTCTGTGGTTTGTGTTTTGTGGGCGCGCGCGTTGTTCCTTGTTCGTTGTTGTCGTGGGTTATTGGGCGATGGCGAGGGGCCACAAGCAGCCAAGTGGGTCGTCAGTAGAATGGCAGTTTACGCCCACCCAACAACAGAGGTCTGTACTCAGTTGTGTGAACCGGGCGCAGATCAGCGGCAATGGATGCAAGTCGTTGCGACAGCTACCACGAGCGTTGCTGCGATCGATGCAGCCTTCTGCGCAAGCGATGGCACCGTTGTGCATGGAGTTGGAAGCTGCGCTGATCGAAAACCAAGGAGAAGTTTGTGCTCGCGTGTTGGCTACCATTTCACACAGTATCTGTGAGCTTAACAGCCCACAGCATCAGCTCAACCGCGAAGGATTCGTACTTTTCCGTGGCGATGTACTGCTGTTGCGATGTCTGTTTTGTCAGTTTTCTGCTGCTGCTGCTGCTGCTAATGAAGATGAAGAGGAACGTGACGACGGCGGTCCCGATCATTACTTGGGCTCCATCAAGTTGCTTTCTCTGCAGAAAGAGTGCCTCAATATCCTCCGCGAGTTGTGTTTAACCGTGACCCATCTCACGGAATCGCTCGCAGCTCACGCTGATTTCGTCATCAATCTGTTTGGCTTGATGGGTTTCTACAGTACTTTTGAATATGGTAACACATTTGACATTCTTCAGTTCTCCTTTCTTCTTCTTCTTCACCGTTTGCTTCTTGTTCTACTTCTTCCTCCCGGCTGTGCCCTAATCTTCATCTCTTTCCATTCCACAATTCCATATGTGCAGTGCCTTAGGTTTGAGCTTTTGAGCCTGAAGAAGAATGAGATAGATTCTAGAGCTGTTTCTTTAAATATGGGTTTCTTTCATCGTCACTGCAATTTCTGCATATTACCCATGACCTAATTGTGTTCTCATTTAGGGTTTGGGTATCTCCCCTAGTTCATCGTTTGATGTTTTTTTCCTTGAAATCCCAGAAAGTAGACGTTAACACAGTTCTTGTGCACAAAGAAAGCTTTTAAGTCCAATCTGCAATTTCTGCACAGTGCCCATGACCTAATTTTGTTCTCTCCAATTTAGGGTTTGGGTATCTCCTCCAGTTCATAGTTTCTTTCAGTATGCACCAGCATAATACATTTTGTGTGATTGCCACTGCAATTTTCTGCATAGTACCCATGACCTAATTTTGTTCTCTCTCTAATTTAGGGTTTGGGTATCTCCTCTAGTTCATCTTTTGATTTTTTTCCCTTGAAATTGGGTTTTCCCAGAAGCAGATGACAACATGGTTTTTGTGTACAAAGAAAGCTTATAAGTCCAATCTGCAACTTCTGCAAAGTGCCTATGACCTAATTTTGTTCTCTCCAATTTAGGGTTTGGACATCTCCCCTAGCTTGTTGTTTGATGTTTTTCCTTGAAATTGGGTTTCCAAGAAGCAGTCGACAACCCAGTTTCTGTGTACAAAGAAAGATTTTAAGTTCCATCTGCAATTCTGCACAGTTCCCATGACCTAATTGTTTTCTCTCCCATTTAGGGTTTGGATATCTCTACCCTTGTTCATCATTTGATGTTTTTCCCCTTGAAATTGCGTTTCCTAGAAGCAGATGACAAAACAGTTTTTGTGTACAAAGAAGCTTTAAGTAGTCCAATGCTAACTACCTTTGTTCTGCAGATTTCCTGCCAGGAAATCAGTCTGCTGGTCTCAGAAACTCCCACAATAGAAAAATGTCTGTAACTTTATTAGTATCCGAATGTTTTTTTAGGGTTTTGGATGTTGTTGCGTCATCTGTGGTGGTGGCAGCGGTGGGGCTCGCGGAGGAAGTGCTGGCTGTGAGAGATGACACCTTGAGAGTGCAGGACATTCCAAACTTTGCAAGCCTTGTCCACAAATTTTCATCTCATCAGCTTGCCTCATTTTGCCGTGTCCTTGCGATGGTTGTTTTTGAGCCTGAGGTAGAACTCTGCCAATTTATTTCATCACTTCAAATTGAGAGCTGTGTACTTTCTTGCCAAATGCTTTGAGAACAAAGAAGTTGCAGTGTGAGAGAATTTAGGGTTGAGAGAACCTTGGCAATACCATAACAACCTTCCATAATGAACTGTGCTTTTCTGCTTTATCCTCTTCTCCATTGAGAGCCCTGAAGTCTATCTTGACTATCAAGGTTTTTTTGTAGCATGATGCTTTTGAATCAGTGATGATGTCATGCACTTTCTTGTGTATCCTTTCTTTCTTTGGCTTATTGCCAGAGTGTGTTGGTTGTGCTGATGGATGGACCCAAGGCAGGAAATTGGATTGGAGAGGTGGAAGTGGGGCTAAACCGGAGTAATGCTGAGACAGGGGCATCAAAGCTGAGGCTGGAGGAGCAGGAGTGGACAGTGGCAGATAGGAACCATGATGCCATTCTCCTCATTCCTGACATTCTTTCTCGCCTTGTTAAACTGCTCATGTTTGACAAAGTATCCTTCAGTCGTGAGGTGGGTCAGGCGAACAAAAGTCCTTGCTACATGATAGAGTCTCAGAGATTGGTTCTCCAAAGGATTATCACTAATTTGATAGCCTAGTTACTGGTAGGCCTCACTGGTCACAGGACACATTTTTGTGGCATCAATCCCTTCTTATAGAGTCTTTGTTTCAGGGTTTTCTTTGGTGGTTCAAGTACATGTTTAACTTTGTTTAGTGCACTGAGATATGTGATTCAAGATGTGCAGGCTTTTCTCTCATCAGGGGTTTCTGAGTTTGCTACGACAATGTCAGTCAATGGCAGTGCACTAGAGAGCTTATATAACACAGTCAGTGACTTTCGAGGGCCTTCTTTAGAAGACATCCAAGCTAACAACACTCGACCAGAAATGCGCATGATAATGGACTTGGCATCACAACAAAGGGTGGCAGGCACAAGTTTGATGGATGACGGAGTTGTTGATTGGAACATCATGCTCTTGGACCGCACAGGCCTGTCTACGGGTGTAATACATCTGGCCACTGTAAGCTCCATTAGGTTTTCCAAGAGCTGCTCATAGGCTGTCATACTCTGTACCTTTGCACTAGATATTACATCGGATCCATCTGACAAACCATGTGCAAATTGTGGTAATGGTGGGACATGGCAGCATCATGTGGAGGTTCTATTTGTTCTTTGTGCTCTGTGTGGCGGTAAGAAACGGGAGCAGGTGCAAAATCAATTGGCGAAATTAGGGCTAGTGGGTGTACTGACGCATATGTTTGATAAGTTGGACTGGAAGGCATCACAGCCTCGATCGAGCTCACGTGGTATTCATGGCATAGGCTGTGCATGCAACCCTAAATCAGTAAGTTGGGTATAGTCAATCAATATCATGATTAGAGTGTGCACAAAAAAGGCAAATATTGCATGCTTCACTTTTTGTGCCACTTATGGATGGTCACTGCTGTTTTTTCTTGGAAAAAGTAGTAACATCCTCATATGATTTTATTTTTTTTGGGGTTCTTTTCAGGCCCTCAAGATTCAGTACCTGAGGTTGATACACAATTTTTGTGACCGTGATAGTTGCAATCAGGCGAACAAGGACCTTCTCTTACTCCCAGCCCCCTTCAAGGTACGATGGTTCTCCCCCACCCTTTTTCTACCCCCCTGGGTGGTCTTGGAAAGAACTCTTACACCAAGTTGTCATCTGGCAATACAATGCATATCTCTCAGCACTGCATGTTCAACAATGTTAATTCACAGATGGTTGGACATGACCTACAATTTCATGTCTATGGGGGCATTGCTGATATTTCTAGGTTTGGGGTGGGGAGCAGGAGAGCAGTTGGTTATCCAAACCAACAGGAGACATGAAGGATGAAGGCCTAATGTTCAAAATACTCAAAATTCTTATCAATGAGCCGGCGGACTCTCTCTACCGGTCTGTCACTCTCAATTTATGTTCTGTATTTTTACCTTCCCCAGTTTTGCAAAAATATGTTTCCAGTGACTTCTGTAATTCTTTGCTCATTGCAACCTGGGGAGGGTCGTGGAGACCTTATAAAACCAACCTCTGAAGCTTTGGTCACTCCAGGATCTGGTCTCTCTTAACACAATGGAGGTGTGTTGGGCACTGGTAGGTTCTGGCTGGCCTCATGTGTGGAAGCCTTTTTGGGAGGTGCAGATCCAAAAAATCAGGTATGCCTGTAGCCCAGTTCCACCAGAAAAATAGCTCTAGGTGCTGTAAAACTCAGTCTACAAAAGATGAACTTTGCAGCTGGGAATGAGATGTGCAGGTCAGACCTGTTTGAAAGTTTTGGGTCAATTAAATTGATTTGACAATCTAAGTATTCAGTTTTCTTACTTACAATTGTGCCTGTCTCTAACCCTAAACCTTATCTTTTTTCTTTCAAATTCAAAATTATATGCAAGTGTTTTGTCACTTTGTATGTTTAGCCCAAAATTTGTAAGGGTGCATTTGGCAAACCTCTGTCTAATGCTGAGTTTTGGCTTCCAGGAATTTGTGGCGTCAACAGGCCTTATGGAGCATCTTGTGGCTGAGATTCTGAAAGGGGGATTTCGGTGTGCCACTTCATTGCAGGTCTATTTCTGACCGTGTTAAAGGTTGAACCTTGGTGAAGATGCCTTGCCCAATCCCCTGTTATAGCAGTTAGAAATCAGTCATGGTTCGATTGCAGACTTAGTGCAAACCCTAAACCCTAAATCCTAAACCCTGTCTTTTGCTGGTTGACAGTTTTGTTTCATTTAGCTGATGAGACATAAGACCCTCCTCACACTTTTTGTGTGTTGTGTGAGTTGGCAGATCAATTTTGATCTTCTTGGGGAGCTCATAAAATTCAACAAAAACTTGTTCCAAAGGCTTAACAGATTGTTAGTGGGGGAGAAGTTTGACCAGTTTGTGGAGGTCTGTCCTCTGAAACTTTTGCTCTGTTCTTTTGTGGGCCCTTTCTTGCAGTAAAGGGCTTGTTGTTGCCATTTGGAGTTTGGGAATGTGCTGTGTGCCCAGGAGAGTTTTGTGTCTAGTTATGACTAATTTGTGAAGCTCTGCATTCACAGGTCCTGGTTACAAATTTGGTGGACTCAAATGTATTTGTCCGCTCTGTGGTGCTGTCGCTGGACTACTTCCGCAGACATCAGTGGTCAGGGTCGGCCTCCATCAGTGCAAGATTGGCTGTCATTTCTGCACCCAAAAGGCGAGCAAATATGAGAAATGATGACTACCAAGTCAATGATAGTGCATCGGCCAGTTATGATGCAGAATTCTGCAAGGTTACTGCATTTGTGTTCCATAACACTTTGCGACTTCTTCGGGATCTCATGTGTGCTGTACGTCTCAGTGACATCAATCAGGTAATGTACATGTGTCAAGTCATGATAACATCTTGTTTTGTTTGTTTTTTTCCCCTAAGTCACTATGGCTTTCAGGGTTAAGAGTTTGGGATGATTGATGGGTTTTAGGGTTACAAGTTTACGATGATTGACGGGTTTGTTGTGTGCTTGCTCTCCAGGACAACATATGTGTCTTGAATACGGTGCTCATATTGTTCATCTTTGCGGAGCGGGATGGAGAGTTGCAGCACTACTTGCAAGCATTGAGAGCATCTGACCATCATGTACTATGCACCTTCCGGGCACTACTTGACTTTTGGAGGAGCTACTACTTGAGGAAACGGGGCCGGGAGTGCATTTCACTTCAATACAGCACACGTTTGGCCTTTTCAGATTGGCTCCATGTTGTGGACTTGCTTTGCTCCCATCCAGACTCACCCACCTCTCTCTTATATTCACCACCTTCCACTGGTGCTCAGTGTATGGTATTCACTGCCTCCAGTGAACCACCACCGAGACGATGTTAGAGAGTATTCAGACGTTTTCATTATTGTGCATACTCATTGTGCTTACAAGTCTAGTATTGATCTCTGGAGGTAGATTATAATTGTCTTGAGCTATGTGTGAATACTAGTTAGGTACATCTTGTTGTCAATCATTGGCACCTGATAGAAGCCTTTTTCTTTTCTTTTGGGCTGCTTAGTGAGTGTACTCTAGGTTAGGTTTGGTGGATCTGTGAAGATTAACAAACAGGTTATTCACAGCAGAAGATGGTAACTGTGGACTACTTCCAAATATTGCAATAATTCAAAATTTCTCGTATGTAAGAGGAGGGATTGCACTAGTCGTCAAAGAGAACAAGATTTTATTATACCTAGTTGTGTGGCAGTTGTGCATCAGGCGCAGCTGCAAAAAATTAATATACTATCACAAGACTTGTGTGTACTTTTGATTAGACAAAAAAAGCTAACAGCTCACTCATGGGGTCACCTTGTAAGTTGTTGGCATCAATGGCAGAAGTGTCGGGAAGGTTAACATGGAAAGAGATCCAGATATCTCACAAGGGTTTATCAGATTCCAACTCTGACAGTGGCATTCAGCTAAGTATTGGATAATATCTGCTCGGGCCAAGTTCAATAGGTGTTGGGGGCAATCTCTCTCTGTGTTCATGCAATTGTTTATTAGGGTTAAGTGTTGCCAAGTTCATTAGGTGTTGGGGGCAAGCTCTCTCTGTTCATGCAATTGTTTATTAGGGTTAAGTGTTACCGCCTTTGTTTTGGGTGTTTTCTAAAATTCCATTACAACTCATACAAAGGATTTTGTGAAAAAATAGTGTGAAAAAAAGTTGCACATAATGGGAGTTCGATACTTCATGACACTAGCTTGTGCTTATTTTATATTTATGTAATACTAGTGGTAACCCGTGCTTGCAAGGCACGACACAACACTGAAGCAACGATGACCCCTGATGACGACCCTTGAAACCTTAAAGCTCAACGACATTTTGCCATTTCAGAAAGTCATGACTATGGGAAATTGGAAAAATATAAAAAACCGTCGGTTTCATATTTTAGTTCATTGATTTTTTGAGAACTGTGAGAACGAATGGTAAGAACCACCTTTCTAATAACCCGTTAATGGTGGTTGGTTGAATTTTTTCCCCCATAATCAAAGAATCATCGGTTCCGATTCTTTCAAAAGAAGAACCAGAGGTTTTACAAAAGAACTGGTAAAAAAGTGCACTGGTTCTTAGACTTTTTTTTTTTCCTGAAAATTTGGGAACCGTGGTTATATAGCCACATCGATTGTTTGAAAATTTTAAAAAGCGGTCGTTAGGTGAGTGGTGCATACCCAGTATGATAACCAGAGGGCATCTTTCATTCATTCATTCATTCACATAAGCGCACCACAGTGATGGGAAAACATGCGTTCGTGCCCTATTGGGTACGATGGGAACGTACTTTCTTTTCCTACGTGGCGGAACGGGCCATTCCAAGAAATAACT
>Ga0116229_10008275_pt1 | contig 16210 bp, 16 predicted proteins | sample S1TSphgellanicum_3_FD_87313 | JGI IMG/M metagenome (GOLD analysis project Ga0116229, IMG submission 87313) | Host-associated microbial communities from peat moss isolated from Minnesota, USA - S1T2_Fc - Sphagnum magellanicum MG | ecosystem: Host-associated > Plants > Peat moss > Unclassified...
CATGTTTGTCAAATGTTAATCATGGTAAAGTCTTTCCTTTGCTCGAACCACCATCATCACAACCACCTTGTGAGATGAAATAACATAAGAAACCAAATTTATTTGAGTGAAATTAATGATGACCACATCCATGGGATGTAGTCCATTCCCACCATGGGAATAATGAAGAAAGTGGGTCCTTGCAAAATTTGAAGGTTGGTCACAAATGCATGGGTCACCTTGAAAGCTAACAAATGGGAAAAGCCTAACCTAGTGCGCAACATAGAGGAGAAAACATTAAAAGGTAAGCAAAAAGGTGGGACAATTGAATGAACAAAAAGCCAAGCACCCACCCTTGGGCCCACATAAGACCTCAAACATGCACAATGCAAATTAGAGGTCATGTCAAAGATGATGTTAAAGAAGAAATGGTCATGCAATCTATTAAAATGTCTATTTGAAATTAAATCCCCTTTTAGCCAACTACATGAAAGGAGGAATGCATGCCACTCTATCTTGGGGAAGGAGCTCTCGCTCCAACTTCAAATGGGCTTAGAAGGGGAGTGGACCAAAACTACTTGCACCTATTACCTTCAATAAAAATGGGGGATGATTTGATAAGAATCTCATAATGATGATGGGTGCAATAAGTGCTCAAACCCCTATATAAGTCGTTGATGCAATGAACTCTATGGAAATGAAACCAATCCCCCACAAAAGATGGGGAAAAAACTGAAAAACAAAATGGTTGAAAGTAAAATGGGCAATAAAAACCGAACTAATCATGTATCCACAAGGGAAAGTAAAATACAAGAGGGAAAAACTCCCACAAAACACCAATGCATGAAAATGGGCCAACACAAAAAGAGGTCCAACAAGTAAATCACCTTAGTGCATGTTTTTCAAAGAGTGGGTGGCTAACAAATCTTCCAAATGGGAATGGTGGTTGAAGAAAAGGGGAACTTGTTGGGCATGAAAAGACCAAACAAATGAAAAAAATTGAAACAATTGGCTACCTACTTCACAAAGCTCCTAAAAGATTGGTCTCTTGAAGATGGTGTTGAAGGCATTTGCAACATCCACCTATAGTACCACCCAATTGGGATGGACATGTAAAATAGCTCAAATGCCATGAACCACCACCTCGCACCCCCCCCCTATTGTCACACCAAATCAATGAAGTGACAAATGAGTGCAAAACACGTCATGAAACTACAAGCATAAAGTTTTTTTCACCAACCAATATAGGACCTCACCCACTGCAATCAATCAAATGTTTTTAGAAGGCTTGGTCAAAGCCAAAAGTTTAATAATGCCAAGAACCTAAACAATGGACCTTGGGATATGACCTGTAGCAACATGGGAACACACTTGGAAATGTTGTGGGAAGCTACTAGTTAAATCCTCGAAATCAAAGAGATCTCACAAATCCTCAAAAACTATACCTGAAAAACCACCAATTGAAAAATGCAACAATTGAATGAAGGCTGACCTAAAGGAATCCAAGGAAAACTATTGGTCTAAGTCAGGTTAGAAATCTAGCAAAGAGTTTTAGTAAGGAGAGGAAAAATCTAAAAGGTGAAACACTTGCAAAACATTCATGGTATTAAAGGAGGTTAGGGTCGAGGCAAAGGGAACAAGAATCTTGGTGGCATCAGTATACTCTCCAGCACAACCTAAGGCAAAACTCCATCCAAGATCCATGGATGAATATAATCTTAAAAGCATTCACATAGGAAGATGAAGAAGATAAAAGTTACATATTAATCACAATATAGTTGCAAATCCTCCCTAAATTTGGCGAAGTTGATAAGTAGTTGTAAAAGTAATTGCAAACAACACATAGTTGCACATAGTTGCAAATAGGATGGTTGCATATCCCCACATTTCTTCTAGTGAGACAACGTGGAAGGGGTGAGATTAAAACTAGTGGGTGCCTCAAGATGGGCATCCGCCAAAGGGGTTCAAATTGGAAAAAAAACCACTACAAAAGCTTGTGCCCAAAAAATATGCTTCACTTGAAACTCCTCCCAATCACTTGTTAAGAATTGTCATAATCACACCTTAGTTTCTCTATGGCTAGATGCACCACCATGAAGGGGGAAGAGGAGACACCACTACATGATTAATAGGCAAAGGTGCCAAGTAGCCACATCAAAAGGATCGCCAACCAAACAATCAAAGGAAAGCCAAAAAAACAACTTCACCTCTTACTTCAAAATTGAAGGGATGGGCACATACAAACAGGAATGAAAAAGACCCAAATGGAAAGCTCCAAGGGGTCCAAAGTTGAAACCCAAGCCAAAGCTAAAGGCAAGGGAGAAAAAGTAAGAACAAAATCGGAGGGAGGCTATTCAACACGAAAGAAATTAGCATATATGTTTGGCAATGCTTCTGATGATGCACCATACCATGATGCAAAAACAAGACTCCACAACCTAGAATATGAGATGTCATGCTGAATAAGAGGCCCCATTAGAAAAAGAAATAAGCCCACAAATCCTTGGTCCTATTTGTGTGCCTTGTGGTCCCCACCATAAGCCCTTGGCCAAACCCCTCTCTAGGCCTTTGGCTTGCATAATGGTCACTATCATTGCCTTGTTTGTTTACAAGCGATGCTTCAAATCCATGTTGTCATTGTTGTCATCTTCATCTTGTCTCTTGGTGGAGGATCTTCAAGCTTTGCAATGAACCCACGACAATGGCAACAACAATAGTCTCCAAAGAACAACATTGGGAAATGATTATGTCAATGCTGAATCATGCGAAAGAACCATGTCTAGATAGAATACTTTGCTAGCGGGCCATACGCTGGCTTTCCCTTTCTCTTTTTGATATTCAGAAGTGTTGTGTTGCAAAGAACTACCCAGGGATGACAACTAATCTAGCTAGTTCTAGTCTTAGTCTTGCAACAAAGCTTTGTGAAACCTTGAACCCTAAACCCATCCAGCAATACCTTTCGTTCAGAACTTCTTAATCTCTGAAACCAACTTTGCCATCTCCCTCACCTCCAGACATTTGGCAATCGTTTTCAGCTCTAACACAACTAGCCAGCGACAAACTAAAGCCAAGCTAATTGAGATTTTTTATCGGCTTCTTCTTCTTGTGTTGCACAAGCTTTCCTAGGAATTAAGAGTCTGGCTTATTGATCAAGAGCAGCAAGTGAAAAGTATAGTTTTGCTATAGTATGATGGAGCAGATGAGAAGTATAATTTTGTTACAGTTAGATGGATCCATGCAGCTTCGTCATGTCTGGGTTTGTATGACTGATCTCCCAATATTGCAACTACTCAAACCCTCATGCCAATCAAATTGATCAACCATGGGTCTGATGAGAACCCTTTAGTTGAGCATCAACATCTCCACCAATTGCAGGTAATTCCACCACACATCCCCCTGCATTTCAATGAGCTGTGCAAAAACCACCATCGTAGGAGGTCAACCTCTGCAAACCCTAACATAGCACCTACTCTCTCTCTTCCCCCTACTCCTATCACTAAATACTACCACCACCCCCAACGATTTCTACAAACCTCCTCACAGCATCCTCCTCCCAGCATTGAGCTTTGTAAATTGCACATCATGGGGTTACTCCTTGAGCGTGTGCGAGCAGCCATTTGTGCCCTTGCAAAGCTCTCACTGCACTCCAAACCTGCGAATCCCTTCTAGACTCCACACTTCCATATATCCTCTCAACCTCGACCGCATACCTCAACCGCATTCAAGACTGCAACCAGTTTGGGCGTGCGTCGCGATGCACTCTCACCACCATCACCGCATGTGCATTTCAGAGCATTTCCTCTGGATACTGGATTAGCTTCTGGCAGCTTGAGGGTTCTTTTTCAATCTCTCTCTCTCAGAGTTGGACTCTGGATTAAATGTTGGCAACTTGAAAGCCCTCTAGATCTCAATGCTCTGATGGGCTGTCAGGCAAATTACAACCCATAACCGTCGACCTTCATTTCATTAGTGAACTACTAGTTAGCACAGGGTACCCACCCTGGGCTCTCGTTGATCTTATTATCTACCATTCAAAAACCTCATAGCTTTGAACATCTGCATTGTAATCTCAAGGAGGCCAGCTTGACCCACCAGCACCCATGCAGGATGGATGGATGGTGTGTGGACAGGAAACACGTTTAAATGTATTTTTTCCTGTTCCATTGCTGACCAGAGTGGTAGGTAGATGCATGTGAATGGTTGGTTAGCTGTGTTTCAACCATTCGCATGCATCTACCCACCTGGTAGGCACCAAGGGGGCTTACCCACATTCGTACCTACATACTTACAAACCATTTGTAGGTAGTTCCCAACTATATACCTATGAATTTTGTTGTTTTCTTGGTGATTCTGTGTGTGGGTGGGTGTGTTCTTTTTTTTCTCTCTTTTTTCTGGAGAGTGGAGTTTGCTTGTTTTGTTTTCAGAGAGTATTGGATTTTGTTTGTTTTTTTTTCCAGGGAGTGTTGATTTTTTATTGTTTTTCAGAGAGTAGAGATTCTTCTTGTTTTTCTTTTTCAGAGATTTTGTCTGGTTTTCTTTGTTTTTCAAGAGACTAGATTTTGATTTTGTTCTGTTTTCCAGAGAGAATGGATTTTCTTTTCGTTGTGTTCTTTTTCAGAAACTGTGGATTTCATTTGTTGTTGGTTTGCTTTGAAAAGAGTTTCCATATTGCACTTCTTTTGTTTTCCTTAAAGTGTAAATCTTCTTTTTGATTTGTTTCTCTTAGTGTCAATTTTTATTCCTTTTTTGGCAGCTTCTCTGATCAATGCAAACAGAGACAAAAAGAGAAACACACACAGACACAGAATCTTGGATGCCAGTTTCTGTAAAATTGAATGGTCAAGCCCTGCCCATTATGTTGGGCAAGAACATTCCATGATATTAAGGGCTAGGGTGGCAAATTCAACAATTTAAAGAAAATTTCATGTTGTGCAGACACATTTTAGTCACTATTACAAGTATGATCATCACTGGAAGATTATGTCATACAATATGTTCAAGAAAATGAAATTATAATCTGCCACCCCAGACCTTAATGTCTCCGAGAGAAAAGGAGCACTGATCTTTGTTGTTGTTCGGCAAGGGTGGGATGGTTGGCTGATTGCATCTGAATTGAAATTGTCTTCAATTTCAAAGAAGACCACAAGGTTGACTTGTGGAGGCAAGAGAGGGGGGTGATCATTCAATAGTTTGACACTAATTGAAACTGACATGAGAGCCTTCTCCCCTACTTACACCATGCATAGTGCTTCCTTCCTTTAGAAGTGAAACTCCTTACATGGAGAATTGCAACCCTAGGAGGATTTGTCTGATCATCCATCATCATTTTTAGGTATATAAATTGTTTCAACCCAAGGAGCTTAACATCATGATCTTGTATGATCTAATGTATCCACCTAAGTTTACCAACAATCTGATTGTTGAATACATTGATACAATCCAAAAACCTTATGGAGAGGCCCAGAAATTTGATCGAATTTAGGGCAATTGGGAGAGACACATACCAACTCTAGTGAAGCACACTAGGACGAGATGTGCCAGAATAGCTGGTAACACTGAGGGGTCATGTTAAAGCCCCATCATGCCAAAAAAGAGGCTATGCTTCTTCACATCTGCGTCAGGCAAATCATCAAGGGTGGACAAGTAGCTTGGAGAACTGGAATTTGGTTGCTTCATCAAAGGCAAGGAACTTGTCCCCACTGCCTGGCAGTTGTCAAGTGAGTCACCCATGATCCGCTTCCAAGATTCTAGCACACCCAATGCACCAACTTCATCAGGACAGTACTATCATTACAATACATGTGCTCCAGTAGTATTTGGAGCACATGACACTTCATTTGCTGGTACACTTGTTGGACACAGTCCTAGCCACTCTGCAGCAATGGTATTAGCATTGAGGTTGTGGTGACCTCATGCTCTTTTCATTGCAACAGTTTTCACACTTTCTAGCTGCCATTGACCTCACACAGATTAACTAACAGTATAAGCAAATAGACATGAGGCCATATCCACTCCCCATCATGCAGCAACAACATTTGGAAAGGCTGCTTCTGGGGTAGCCAAATTGTCATTCCAGCAGGGATCTAGACAATAGATCCATCAGCTTCTGCTACTTGCTGGCATTATGTCTGCCCATTGGAACTACAAACCTTGAATTGGTACATGAGCTTTCAAATGATTTCAGTTGATAAGATGTGTGAAACTTAGTGATGAGATTAGCATCCCTTTGATCCAGAGTCAATTCTTCTTATGCAAGGAAGATACTGAGACATAGCAGCACTTTCAAATGCATCTGGTTCCAGAAGCATGGTGGAGGTTCAAATTTACCAGGGTCTTGATCATCTTGGAAGTAAAATCCATGTACTTCCTCTTGTACCTTCTGCACTATTGAGGATATTGTGTCACACTGACCCCTGGTTGCCTTCTGGAATTCCTGAAACATCATATGAAAATAGGAATCTACCACCATGGTTCAACTCACTCTTGATTTCTCCTCGTTGCACATGATATTACATTCATCAATGGAAAATGAAGCCAGATAAAATTCTGATGTGGTTACCTTTCTGGTGCCTCTACTAAAGCGGTCTGGTCTGAAAGTGCACTGAGCCATCTCCACGTCCTGTTTTTCCTTGCACATTTCTTCGATCTTCTGTTGCCTTTCCTCTCTATCCATGCATATTAGCTTGTACCATTGACTGTTTGAGCTGCACATGCATGACAGTGCAGATCATCAGCCAAATCTACTCAAAAAGAATGTACATCCAGGTGTACAAAACCAAATTGCATCACAGAAATGCACTAATATGACAGGCAAGCTGGTGATGATACTGTTGCCGTGTGTGTGTAACTTCTTTGCAGCAGCTGCTAGAGGCTATGCTGTGTAACAGGTTGAGCAGCAAGCAACTTTGGATGACCATCAACAAGTAAACAACTTCAAATTCAATGAACAAGCTTCAATTAGCTGTCTACTACATGGGTGGGTGAAGTGAAAAACACCAGTGTACCTAGGTGTGACACTGAAGTGGTCTGTTCTGCAGTCTTATGAAAGAACACAAAACACAAATTAACAATGAGCCCTTTCTCCCCTGCTTAACAAATCTGAATGGTATGATGAGAATGACCTACTGAAACTTTTGCCTCCGAGTTGCAAGATTACAAGACAAGTGATCCATCTCAAATTGATGAGTAAAGCTACTGTGATCAGTATGATCCTTGTGTTTGAGCCTCGAGTGGACTTTTGCACCCTTTTGTCCAAGTAGCTTTTGTGACTTGGGCCCAACATAATGGCAGTTGGCTTGATCTCTCTTTAGTTTTTGATCCCTCTCAGCCAGACTTTCCAATTTGCTATCAAGTGCAGATTTCATTCTATACAAAAACTCCCAAATTGGAAGATGTCCTGGGTTCCTCTGCCATCAAAGGTACAAAACATGAGCTATTCAATTGCTGATGTCAGCTGGACAAATTGCAAATTCATTGTTGGCAGGAGGGGGGAGGTAATACTTGTGCACAATACACTTCATTTTAAGGCTGCTCAAGTAATGACCACCTCACATACAGTTGTTGGTATTTGAATTTGAGACCTTTCAGGTTACTCTGTTACTTGTTCCACTTGACTGCACAACAAAATAATCTCCACTCCTGCTACTCAACACATATGCTGCTTTACCACTAGGATGAGAGGAACTGCTTACATCACTCTGTGGCTTGCGTCCAGTGTGAGGTCTAAAGAGCATTCGACCTGTGTTGGGGTCAATTGGTCTGTGAGCAAATTGCTCCTGCAATTTTTTCTTCTCAGTCAACTTGGAGGCATACTGCAACAGTCTATCAAAGACAGTTTCTTCCTGGGTATTATCTCCATCCATGTCCAACCTCTCAACTTTTCTTCTGTTGATAGCTGGCTGAAATGTTACTCTGCACCAACAGGTCAGAACTAAGTACATAATGAACATTGCTGTTGCAGGTAGAAACATGCAGCTTAATGTCAATCACATCTACACAGGTCATATAGACAGTGGAAAGCAAGCAGAAACATCATCCAATGGAGTAAATTCACTTGACCTATGTAACCCTAAAATATCTTCTTGATGAAATGAATTGGGACCTTGACTTTCAGAGGGGCAAAACTTGCTCTGACCCTTCAGGATACCATTGCATGTACTGAGCTTGTCGGCAACAGCGGCTTTTGGCATCCATGAACAAAAGTTCAAATCGATTACATGAACCATGTTTCATGTCCTCCCGCCTATCATGACTCATTCTTCGGTGAATTATCTGAGGTTTGAAAGTGCACTCCTTAAGCTTTGTCTCCCAGAGCTGTCACATTACAAATCAGGCAGTTTGGGTTCCTTCATCAGGTCATGTATACTTTTGCATACAGTCCCTGCAGAGTGATGTTTAATCGATTTCTCCTTGTTAAACATGTACCTCATTCCAAAGTTCCTGCAATTGATCCTGCCTTGGCTTCTCTTGACATAGCAGCCTTTTCCAAACCTGCCCCTGCTCCTGCCTCATGTTCTTTGGTTGCTTGCTTCCACAATCCAAGAATGCAGGACTTCAGCAACAGAGATTGTATGATGAAGCATACTACAGAGGACTAAAGAGGAAACCAGACACAAGGATACAAAATCTGAGCTCAAGGATATTCAAGCACCTAATTTCAGGCATCAATGTCAATTGTGCCAGCTCCCTGGCTTCATCATTTTTCTGCTTCTGTTCCATTAGCTTCATTTGAGTCTTCTTCTTAATAAGACCTTCTGTGTACAATAGTTCACCATAATTCCTATACTGCTTGGCTGCCCGTCCTCTCATCCACATGATTCTCCATGATTCCTGGTTTGAGAAGTTTGTAGTAAGTCACAGGAGGCAAATGAATGAGATCCAAAGTAAACATTGTGCAAAAAAGTACAAAGGAAGACTCCTGCCAAAGCCAACATAAACATGTATGCACCAAATCAAGATTCAATAACTATTGCAACATCAAGAATCTCAAGAGCTCTTCAGAAAATTGTACCTTGGAGATTCTGGTCCTATCCCTCCCCAATTTCTCCTGGTACAACTCCAGGCTATGCTTTTTGTCTTCCTCTAGTTTCAGCTTCCGCCTCACAAACTCAGTATATAAGCGGATGCAAACAGCATTCTGTTTCAGCATAAGTTGCAAGGTGTGCACTTTTCAATTGTTATTTTGCAGGTGTCCAAAATGTTCTGGCAAAAGTGCCCTAGAAAACTGATATGAGAGGATCCTGGAATGCTCAGGAGGACCACTCTGATTAAGTTGGCAGATCCAACTCTGTCATGAGAAATGACTACTGAAGAAAGTCACTTCTGAGAGTAGTGTGAGATGAGTAGCAGATGAAATTACCGCCCGGTAAGGGACATGACAAGTGCTGACACTTTTAAGTGTGTCTTCTCTTTTCTGTTCTTCACTGCCAAGTTTGGCAAGGCTTGTAAGAGTTGGAGCAATCAGCTGGCCGGATACATTTTTTTGCATATAATTTTGCCTTGTCTTCAGAGGTGACAAATGAGCCCTTCCAGATCCCATTTTGTTAGCATCTTTAGATCTTGACAAGGGAAAGTTCACACATCGGAAGATGTGGCCACATGGTCTGGCATATTGGGTCTTCCAATCAGATTCATCAGGTTGGATGCAGTCAGAAGCACCCTTGTCTGCTGCACATGTTGGCCACTCTTCTTCATATGAATGACACTCGTCTTTAGAGCAAAACACAATACCATTGGCCTCCTTACTGCAATAGCAAACAAGGGTGAGAAGCCTTTCATACAGTAAGTGCTGCAGATGAACAACTGCTGAGGTACAAGAAATCTTGGCAACTGTTGTTGCACATACAAAATACAGGCATTCAGAATTGGTGACCCTGCAACAGTTTTGTGTCACTGCAGGAAATATCATATGGGTTGTTTGATTACAACCTCCATTTTTGCTAAGTAAGATCAGCATGGCCACTTACAAACAAGGGATTCATTCATCTTCAAAGTCACAAAATTTGTATCAACACCATTTACTGCAGACTTTGTAAGAAGGCATAAAAATCTCTTACGGCAGAGAAGCTCTGCTTGGTAATGTGGAGGAGATTAGAGGTGCAACAGACCTGAGACTTATGATGTTGCTGACAATATGCTCTGCAAGTGGTGCCACAAATTGCTCAGGAAGACCATGATCGAGGCAAAATTTCATGGCCACTGCCTCAGGTGAATCACCTGCCCTCATCTCAATATGCTCCACACACCCATCATCAATCTCCACAGTGATGGCCAGCAGAACTCGTTGTGGGTCATCATCCGATTAATTTTCTTTTGGAGGAAACAGAACTGAATTAGATATCATTGTGGCCAGAAGAAGGCGTTTGTTGCACCTCCAATTAACACCCATTACAACAGTCTACATCTTATGATGCAAAGAGTCTGTTCATGAAATTTTACCTTTTTGTGAACAAAGATGTTGCTGAACTTGAGCAGGAAGCATTTTATAACCTCCCTGCAGATGGATGGCACTGTAGGTAGTTAAACCCTAAACCATCGAAATGTGGAGGTAATGTGGAAATGTGAAGCAGCTAAGAGTAGCAGAACAGAATGCAATCTGATGCTACAACTCAAAAAAATTCTACTTTTGGACCAGCATTGAGGATTGGAGTTACAGCAGTGTACCTGAAGCCTTGGAGCTTCGCTGCTTGCATTATCATTTGGTGATCTATTTTCATCTTCATTAGGTTGCACAGCCTGGTGAGCTGTTTTGAAGAAGGCCTCTTCTTCTTCTCCTTCTTCTTCACACAATAATACCTTAGATCCTTAGTTTCGAAACTCATGACATAATCCTCAAACTGATGAGCAGATCATGCAAAGGAGGAGCAGAAGGACCTTCTTTACCCAAATTCCACCAGTGGCAAAGCTGAACATCAACAACTTCCAATTGTGCCGATGGCCTCGGGTCTTCTTGGTCATCGACTCAATTAGCAAAGCATGATGGATGATCTAGAAAAACATTGGAACAAAACTGGCTGAAGAAATAGTTGAAGACAACTGACCTTTCATGATTTCCCTTGCTTCTTGTTGCCAGAGAGAGCATTCTGACGCGCTGCGTGGCAGACGATGACCTGTGAGTGTCTCGCACACAATCTACTCCTTCTCCACAACGACAACGCTTTCGTCATCTTGACACTTTTCAGCAAAGGAAATCAGCCATTTACGAATTTCTCATACTCTGTCCCCCGTTCTTTTCTTTTGCTCTCTCTCTCTCTCTCTTTTGGCATCCGTTTTGCAATCAAGAAGAAGAAGAACCGGAGAGGCTCCGTGAAGAAACAAGAAACCGGAAAAACATTCTTTTGTAACAACAGCAAAATAAGTCCTTCAGAGATACGATTCAAGGTTCCACCCGCCGCGACACATACTACAATCTTTCACAAGCAAACACGATCGCCGAATTATTGTTTGGCATCCACACTCTAATTCCTCCACCAGATTGAGATACTCTCGTCTGCTTTCTACAAGAAGCGAAGAAAAGATTTGAAAAGCCTCCTCCTATGAAGTCGATCGATCGCGAAAATTGCCAAAAAAAATTCCTGAGTCAGAATATGATTCCCCCGTCTGCTTTGAATGCGCATGAGTTTCTCCTGTCCAAGATACACAGAGGCGTGAAAGAGAAGAGCGTCTGTGTATATTGACGCTGGGGAAGCGAAGCGCCATGGCTCGCTCGGAATGCAGACACAGAACGGGCAGGCGGAGAGGGACAAGAAGCCCATTACGCCCCAGAGGCCCAGTACGCTCCGTAATGTGGACCAGAGTGGACCAACACCCACCAGCGCACCAGTTATGTCACAAAGTTGCTACAGTCTGCTACTGAATTTTGATAGAAGCATCCCAACTCCCAGTGGATGACCATAACACACACTGCCAAGCTCCTACTACACACTACAGCAGCTCACCTCTCTACGGTCGCACCATTTACTTCAGCACCCAACTCATCAAAGTTTCTGTTGCTCTGTTGTTCACTGCCCAATTTTTTTGTTCCACATACGAGATGAAACCAATATGGATTCTGCCTAAAACAACCACCAAACAACAGTAAAAATTCATATACGCCCTACCAGTAATCTTTGTGGAGGCAGCCTATGGACATCCCACAAATTTGCCAGCTTCACAGGCAGTCAGTCGGTCGGTCACGTCGCCTCCACAACAAGATCCTAAATGACACATTGAGATTCTAAAAGACATGAAAGTGTTTAGGGTAATTGAGTTGAGTCTATCTCGCTTCGCACTCCATCTATGAAGTAGAGAGTTGTTTTGCAAGATGCCGGTGGCATTGCAGAGCTCCCATTTGTAGATAGGAATATTAGATGATGAAGGATTAAGTCCCCTTCTTCTCTCTTTTCATTACGGAGATAATGAGCATGTATCAAGGAAGTCAAAAATCAGATATGTCCGTTCTACATCTAGAGATCTGGAGGAAAACATGGATCCGTTGTAGAGAGCTGAAAATCTCAAAGCGATCCCGAAGTCCAAGCGGAATTCATCACAATGGTAGCAACGAGTGAGCTTCTCTCACACCAAGCACCATTCACTTGCGTCGCAGAGGTGATGTAAGCTCTTATTCTTCTCATTTCCCTAATTTGATTGCAACAGATAACAAGATTTCGCATAGTTTTGCTAGAAGTCATTGGAAGAGGAGACAACGTAGGTGCAATCCCCCCCCATTTCTACAAAGATAATTCACCTTCTTTTGTTGTCTCAGTAGGTTTCCTTCTCTTCCTAAATCCGGAATGAGAACACTAGATGAGAAAATCAGCTGAATTTTCTTGTATTGGAGGAGTGTAAATTGTAGTAGGAATTTATCATAAGGAAGGTTGTTTGCAACAGCAGCTGGACTGAACACCAAGCATTTGACTTCATCTCAAGTCTATTCCATGAATGCACATGGGGCTTCAGTTGTTGATCAAGGTGCTCTACAACTCAATTCTTTTGTCATTAGGGGCTTCAACACCACAAATTGCAAATAGTTCAAATACAACTTAAGGTGCTATCCTGCAAAGTTGGAATGTGAAATATAGATGATGATAGGCATTTTATTTTGTTCATATGCATTAGTATGGAAATTGTAGCAACTCTGATTTTATTGCAAGAGAAGAAAATGAAGATCAGTTCATAGGGTGCATACAACGTCTGCAATATATATAGCAGATTATCTATAGTGATCACGCTTCACTGACTTCCTAAAGGTTTGTTACATTTGAGTTAATCCTTAATCTTCTACACTTGTCATCCTAACTCAATTGTCGCTCAGTGCCGCTGCTGATTATACTAACTCCAGCTGTGCCACCATTGATCAATCTTTTAATTCTAGTGCTGTTTGTTTGCTTACATCATTTCAGCTGACCTCATCATGCAGGGAATAGAGTGTGTAGATCTCCAACACCTCCTCTCGCACTAAATTCCTTTTAAACATGGATTATCGCTAACCAATAATAATAAATAAAATTTTACTAGTTAATATGCTTACAAGCTAACTGAGATGGGGGGGACGGTTTTTCACCCCTATCTCTTCACATATGTGTGGATGCTTATAGGCTGGTAAAGGTTAAGTAAATAAATCAGCTTGCTGCATTTGGCTTGGTATGTAGCTGACATACAAGTCTCCATACACGTCTCCAGCCTGTACCCTTTCACATATGAAGTGATGTTGAATTTCAACATGCTTAGTGCAGGCATGTAAAATGGGATGGTCTACAAGCTTAATACAACTTTGATTATCACTAAGGAGTGGCATAGGATTGGCTTCACACATTTGTAACTCCTTTAACAACCTTCTCAAATAGACAATATCCTTTGCAGCTTCTAACAACACTTTATATGAACATCTTCTGTTGTTGGCATGGCTACTGTAAACTATCTCTTTGAACTCCAGTTGATTGCTGATTCTCCCAGCTTGTGCAAAATGCCAGAAGTTGATCTTCTTGTGTCAACTTCATGACCATAGTCAACATCACTAAATGAGATCAGATTCTCTACTCCTAGTGCTGGATAGAACAAGCCACAATCTTGCATGCCCTTCAAGTAGCACAAAATGCTCTTTGTAACTGTCATGTGCTTTTTCTGCAGCTGGTCCATGTACCGACTTACGCAACTAATTGCATAACTAATATCTGGTCGTGTATTTGATGGATCCATATGCCATCCTTGCCATATTCAATTTTTACCCCCAAGTATAGTTTTGCTAAACCTAATTAAGTCATTTCAAACTCTTCCATAAGTTAAAATTCTATCACTACAACAAATCATGACTTTTCAAAAAGTTTAACTTAATTAAAATGTTTTCATTAATCAAAAGGATGTTTGCTTTGACTAAAAGCATGGGGCATGAAAGACACATTTTTTTTTTTGTTGATTTTTTTACTAAAATGACCATTTTGACCAAATGTTAAATTGTACATCCAGTTAAGAGGGACAAATTTTTTAAATGGTCCATCAAAATGCCCATAGCTTAGTCAAATCGACCATACTAAATGGCCACGCTCAATCAAATTAGCCATATTGATTTAATTTGTTAGTTTAATTGTTATTTTATTAAGCTACCTACTTACCTACTTACCTAACATATACCTACCTATATCCTTTCTATCTACTTACCTATCATCTACCTACCTATCTTTCTATCTTCATACCAACTTAATTACTTATTTAATTACCTACTTACATACCTACACGTATTATTTACCTACTACCTACCTACATACCTATCTATTTTTTACATAAATAAGTATGTACATCTAAAAATATAAGGAAACCTAAACATGTGTACTTACCTATCTACCTAGTTAGGTATTTATTTACTTACTTATGAAAAAAATTCAAATTCAAATGTTGTTATACACATTGACAAAAAATTTCATTAAAATTCAAGGAAACGTGTTAAAATGCATTTGGTATCATATTGTTTTACAAAGTGGTGTGGTGGTTTGATAGTCAAAACATTGGTGTGGAATCAAAGATACCAAGGTTCAACCCCCTTACCAACATATATTATGTGGAATATGTATATTCATAAATATATCTTATATATATGTGTAAATGTATAGTATTTAGGTGGGTTGTGGATAGGTAGGTAGGAGGCCATGGTGGGTGGGCAGGTAGGTACTTATTATTTATTTATTTATTATATTTTTATATTTAAAATTTGAGTTATTTTTAGTTAAAAGTTATTGGCTACTTAATTTTTTGTCCAATTTGATTAATCAAAAATACCATTTTATGGTTAGTCAAAAAAACCATTAATCAAGTTGGACATGTTCAAATCAACTTGTTGAATATGATTAAATAGTTAAATTGACCAAATGTCATAATGACTATTTTTGGTTTAGTTTTCTAATCAAATAAACCATGATTTGTTATAATGTATCTTATCCAAGTTCTTTACATCATCACTGGTGAACATCCAATCATCTATGCATAAAAATAATATTGTGTACAACTCATTCCTCACTAGGTAATACAAATTAAAATATCCTAGGCTTTGATCAAGTCCCTTTAACTTAAGAAATTCATCAATTCTTGTAATCCATACTCTTGAAAACTACTTTAATCCATAAAACACTCACTTTAATTTACACACTTTCCTTTTAATTCCTAGCTCATGAAGTCCTTTTGGCACATGCATGTACACCTCCTCCTCAATGCTTCCATATTTTTATGTCAAAATGTTTAATGCTCCATCTTTTCTTTACAATTATAACAATTATGGTTCTAATGGTTGACCAACATACTACTAGTGCATAAGTATCAAAGTAATCTACCCCTTCTGTTTGTTGAAATCCACATGCAACTAATCTAGCTTTGAATTTTTCTACTTCTCCTAATGCTCCTCTCTTTGCTTTGAAAATCCATCTTGTTGTGATTGCTTGCTTATCATCCAATGGGTCAACCAATTCCCATGTGTCATTCTTTATGGATTCAACTTCATTTTGGATTACTAACCACCATTCTTTGTCTGTCACTACTTCATAGATGGTAGGTTCCAATTCAGATTCCACTTTGTACAGAACGTGGTCTCACAGTTTAGTGGATGGTTGACATTCTTTGGTGGGGTATTGCCTAGTTAGGATACGTGTATCTTCATATATCAAATTTCTTGGTCTCTCTTTTATTTCAAACATTTCATCGGCATCTACTACTTGTGACAGCTCTTCTTTTATTCCCAAATGTTCTTATGCTACTCCAAGATTGTTTA
>Ga0116229_10008276_pt1 | contig 16209 bp, 18 predicted proteins | sample S1TSphgellanicum_3_FD_87313 | JGI IMG/M metagenome (GOLD analysis project Ga0116229, IMG submission 87313) | Host-associated microbial communities from peat moss isolated from Minnesota, USA - S1T2_Fc - Sphagnum magellanicum MG | ecosystem: Host-associated > Plants > Peat moss > Unclassified...
AAGTCCCCTTATTGGAAAGTTCAAAATAGTCACAAAGTAGGTACGGATTTCCCCTAATTAGAAATTAGTACAGCACAATGGTACATACTATTTCAGACTTTAAAATTTGAGTCAAATCCTAACCAACAATAATCATTGGTAGTAGGTAAGAAACACACACCTGTTGAGGCCAGTGCTTTTTTTTTTCCCCTCAAATTTGTAATGCAGCTAAAGTGGCCATCGTCTATAAGACAATTAAAGCAAACCTGGCGCCTAATTAAAAATGAAAGTAACAAAAAATAATTAAGCATCCTTCTGGATTGTCTGCTTCCCCACTGGAACTTAATAGAATCATCTCATCGCCTTGAGAAAATACCCTTTGAGGAAAAAAAGTAAGTTTTTGATTCCAAAATAGTTGTAAAATTGAACTACTAAAATCACAATGTCAACCTGAATGCATTAGAATAAATCATTCTTATTTTGAAAATTTCCAACTTTGAGGCTCGTTGAATAGTTGATCCAGCATTAAGGTATTGTTCGGGTTAAACCAAGTCTTCCAAAAATTAAAAAATTGGAACCGTTGATATGCCTCATTTCAATTCTGAGCACTAAAAAAGGACCCATGCTTATCATTTCATCTTATGCATTAGTGTAGCCTGTGCCATTGGCTCAAGTGTGAACGGGTTATCCAATTAAGTTTTTCTTTGAAAATAATTGTTTATAATTTAATTGAATTTTCAATGACAAAAAATACTCAAAATTCAATATCTAAAAATTTCCAAATCACCTTCATTAAAGCCTATTTTTCAAGGGCTTGCCAACAATATCAAGAGTGCACCCAAATTTTCTTATAAATTTAACTTTAAATGAATTTTCATTGAAAATTTTGTTCAGTATTCAATAGTTTCTCCACTATATGTTGAAACATTATGAAACCAACTCACTGCAGCCCTCCTCATAAAGGGGCTTTCCAACAATTATACCAATAGCATAACAAGAGGTGCCATATCTTGGGAGATCTCAATGTGACAAACAAAATACCTTCCTTCATAGATAGATAGTTTACTAGTAGCGCAAAGCACCACAAAGCTTTATAAGGTTGAGAAGTCTGCCCCAGCCTAAGCATGAAATCATGGTCAATCAGGTATTTTATTAAGGGCTCAGTTACAAAAAGAAATGTAACAAATAGGTAGAATTTTTTTTTTCCCCAATAAAGTGCAAAAATTGATTGAATCTACACTTTTTTAAAAAATTCAAAAGATTCCCAATTTTTTTGGCTGCAAACAAAAACAATTGCCATCAATCTTTATAAGAAAGTTCAAATCAACAACAGTTAAAACAGGAAACATTTTATGAAGTTCTCCCAAGAAAGAACTCACAGCTTATGTTTTATTTTTCCAGTTTTATGGTTTTGAAAGTTTTTTAGTTCGAATTTACACTAAAAAAAGCGAAAATTTTAATTCTTTCCAAGTTGTTTCGTCACCAACTTGGGGAAATTCACAAAAAAAACAATAAAATCACACTGTGCGACACAGTAACAACACCTGGTGAAACCTTCGTCAAAATGTGGGACCAAATGAATGAAAGTTACTTACATCCATTTCTTTAGAAATTAGTCCTATCGTTAGTTGTCGCTCCCTAAGAAGGAGAGGCCAATATTAGCCGAAGAAGAAAAAGTCCGCTAAATTGTAGTGCGAAATGCCTGCTGTTCGTTCCTCCTGCTGCTACTGCTATTTTCAGCGGCGTTTTCAGCTGTCGATCACGAGATCGATATTCCTCATCGACTCCGCCGCGGCCCGCTTCCTCGATCTCACCTCCCGCGTGAGTCACGGACTCTCGCCGCGCGCTTGTATAAAACACGCAGCGCAGCGACGCCCTTCACGGTGCCGTGAGCTTGCAGATCGCAAGACCCCTGCAGCGCCGTCGACTGCGTGTGATGATCCGCAGCTGCTGCATGCAGCAAGCTAGCAAAGCAAGCAACCAGCGTCGAAAACTAGATAGCTACCACGGTGATCTAGAAGCTGTAGTCCATGACTTTGCATGCAGCAGCAGTACTGATCGGAACTGAGCACTCAGTCTAGTTCCGTTAGCTGCAGTGCACAGCTTGATGGAAATCACAAAGCTGTTGTAACAGTTTGTTGCAGTTGTTTTTTGCAGGTTCCAAGTTTGAAGTTGTCTACTGAAGAAGAGGCTCTGGGTATAAGCTTATATTGTCATTTCCACTGTAGGACGCGAGTGAACTGCAATATATTGCAGTTATAGGTAGCTGGAATTCTCGTCCACGATCAAAATGGGGAGTTTGAGAAGAGAGAATTTGTTGTTGGGGAAAATTGGAGTCATAGTGGGTGTTTTTATAGTTCTCGTGTCTTTTACTGGGACTGAGGTCATGGGGAAGGACACACCCGAGCAGCATAAGGTGCACGCGAAGGAGGCAGTGGAGCAGGAGTTCAAAGGATGGGTTGAGAGAATGGGCGCGCGTTACGATGCTAAGCATGCAGCTGATGCTGGAGACTCGCTAGCGTCGACGCAAACTTATACTTTCGCCAACCAGCTGAGAACCGTAACCACCAAAACGATCGTAGTCGATCAGAAAGGGAAGGGAAACTACAAAACTGTGCAAGCTGCTGTGAACAGTATCAAGCAAGGCAACAAGCAGCGAGTCGTTATCCAGATCAACCCTGGCGTTTATAGGTACAAACTGTGCAGAAGTTTGCCGATCCAAGCCCATAATTTCCCTCCTTCTTGAGCAATATTTCAAGCAAAAGCATTGCAGTTGTTGGAATGCATGTTGCAGCTCGGAAAATTTCAAACTCTTTGTCTGATGTTTGTATGCATCCGTGCGTGTACTATATTATTCTGTGCAGGGAGAAGATCAAGATCCCGAGCACCAAGCCATACATAACTTTCTATGGACCAGCAGGAGCAGCCAAGACAATTCTGGTGTATGGTGATACAGCAGCCAAGGCAGGCAGCACATCATTGAGCGCATCGACCACAGTGATGTCGGATGGTTTCATTGCCAGAGGCATCTCCTTCAGGGTAAAGAATTCAAGCTTCCTCCGAAAACAACTGAGTTCTACAATCTCATGTTCATGTGCGAGAGCTCTCATAGGACTCCTTGATATTCTAGAAACTCGCGAGGAGGAGGAACGTATGGATCCATGGTAGTTGTTTTCATAAACTAGCTAGTCTCGTACTGATGCATATATTCTTCAGTAACTTGATCTGTTTTGTGGGCGGCAGAACTCAGCACCAGCGCCAGTAGGGGGAGCAGTAGGGAGGCAAGCCGTGGCGTTACTGATCCAGGGAGACAAGGCAGCTTTCTACACTTGCTCCTTCTATGGAGCACAGGATACCTTATACGACAAATCTGGTCGCCACTACTTCAAAAACTGCTACATCCAAGGATCCATTGATTTTATCTTCGGCGATGGCCAGTCTTACTACGAGGTATACATGCTCAGGACACATGCCACGCATCCCGACCATGCAGAACTGGATCTCAAAATCCTGCAGTTTCTAGCTGGTGCCCACACAACTTGCTCAAGAAAGAAAGAAAGGAACCACCGAGGACCAGATCAGTTGACTTCAGCTTTTAGATCCACTGCATTCTGATTTGAGTTCTGAATCTAGAATCATTTCAGCTCCAGCTGATGGTGCCCGTGAGATGATCATGCTGTCTCTGGGTGGGCTGGAATGTATGCAGAAATGTCACTTGAATTCCATAGCGAATCCAGGGAGTGGGTCACTGACAGCACAGAAGAGGAGCTCCAAGGGGGAGGACACAGGCTTCTCCTTCGTGGGTTGTGTTGTGACAGGCTCGGGTCCTATTTACTTGGGTCGTGCTTGGGGTCCTTACTCGCGCGTGGTGTTCATTCGGACCTACATCGAGGACCTGATCATCCCTGCTGGTTGGTATGACTGGGGTCTTTCTAGCCGAAGAAAGTACGTTCTACAGCTCCCTGTCACCAGCTTTGCTCTCTCACTAATAAATCTTCTCATATAAACTTCTCATTAAGATCTTCTCAAAGTTGTAACTTTGCATGAATCTTATATGAAGTCTAGTGATCAGCTGAATCTGTGCAGCTGACCAGTCAGAATCTAAGTCCAATATTGTAAGGAAATTTAGAGACTTATTCTGAATCGTGTATTTTTGGGTGGTTTTTAATCTGGTGTGTTTCGTGTGGGCAGAACTGTGTATTATGGACAATACAAATGTTCAGGACCAGGAGCAAACACAAAAGGAAGGGTGAACTGGTCTCTTGAGCTCTCAGATGCCCAAGCAAGGCCCTTTAAAACCATCAGCTTTATCGATGGCGCGTCATGGCTCTCCAGCTTATAAATTACCCAAATATTTGTGCACCCATGTTTTGTGACTAGTTCTAGGATTTGTAGGTTGATTTGGGAACTGTTGAATCAAGGTACTAGATAGTTGTAAACACACAATAACAGTAATAATTGGGACAAAAGATTCTCAACATAGTTTGAATAAGTGTCTCACCTCAGGCATTGTCTATCTCCAGACTCCCAATAGAGAAAAACTACCATGCTGGACCTGGCTGCCTCTTCATTGACATCTAATCTGCAAATTGCAACCAATTAGATCAAAATTGGTCTGCTGATCCTGGACACAAGAAGAAGATGGACCAATAGGTAGTAGTGAGACATAGCCAAAAGAATTGAGATCAATTCATCACTTCATATATTGCAGTACTAATATTTACAATATTGTCATTAGTTACAGTTTTGAGTGGAAGATTATTTTTATGTGGGGTTCCTTCTTCCAGCAAGATCGATTCTGCAGTGCAATAAAGTGGATACACATATTTCAAAGTTTGCAACATTTTGATTGCCATCTTTCCTAACACAAGAACTGACTCAATCTGTTTCTGCACTATACACAAGTACATAATGCCTGTAATAATTTAATGAAAACTAATTTAGCATCAAAACAAACACTACTTGTAAAATCTCAAGTCATAAAACATTAGATTGCAAACACAGTCTCTGCAATTCAAAGTGGAAAAAGATCTTCAAATATGACACACAACATATCTGCTGGAAAATGTACTGAACAAATCTTTACTTGGTTTTTTGCAAAATTTAGCAGCATGGATAAGTACCTGAAAGATCAAAGTCTTCACTCTACACAAGATGGAAATTTTATTGTTCCTGAATCATTAATCAGCAAAGTCAAAAATCAGCTGTGACTGTCTATACAAGTTAACATTCACCATGCCACAACAGTCGCAGACATTGTGTGCAAGACTAGAGGGGGACTGCTGAACTTTGCTCTTACCTGTCCAGCTTCAATCATGAGTTGAATTACAAGTTGCATGGGAAGTCTATTGTCAGCGTTGTCAGTTCTCAGGGAACACCTTTAAAAGCATCAACCAATTGACCTGAATAGAATCCCTTCTAACTTCTGCACAAACTACTCACACTTGCTTGCAATCAACTACTGTCGTTCTCTCTAGAGTTCCTTTCACATTCCCAATTTTCTATGGCGATAGAAACTGCTTTCTCCTGCTCAAACTACCCCACCAGGATTTCCTTCTCTCTTCGCTTACATGCTTCAGACTTCACATATTTCTTGGTCACCTCCTCCTCCACCTGTTTCATGACAAGATTAGCTCCTGTTTGCTGAAAGGAGAAGGGTTCCAGAGAAAGTTGCTGAACCACATTTCATATTCCTGCAAAATCCTCCTCCATGCCTGAGACTCACAAAAATGGAAACATGCTGCAAGGAGCCTAATTGCCATTCTAGACCTTAAAAGACTGTCTCAAAAAGCTTGAAGGAAGCACTGGCAGGAAAATTCTGCTTCAAAGAAAAGGGTGCAGGGGTATTAATTGCTGCCTTCTGTACAGTTCGATAGACATAGTCATACCTCACAGAGGCAGCTCCTTGATGAGCCTGGTTGATCGGTGAAACCAAACAGATCGACCCAAAAAAGCAGAACAGTACTTCACATCATCAGCACTGCATCCTTCCTTTCTCATCACCAATTCCTCTAACCAGAATCTTACAGAAAATCAAACAGTGGCCTGCAAACATGATTTGGAAGTTGGAGATAAGACCTGGAGAACTTGGACTTCGGGTAGATAATTCATAAGACTAATTTTCAAACTGCAGCCTTCAAAACAGAGGTGCAGTGGGCAGGGCTGCGAGTCAACTTGCTAACAAACAACCAGAAGAGAAATTGGGGCATTTCTTTCAACTAATCATTGCAGCATCATGCAAGATTTTGTGTGACATGCATTTGCTGTGATCATCCAGCCAGCAGCTCGTTGTGCTCAAGAGAGTTTCACATAAAATCTCATAGTAGATAAAAACAAACAAGCCTTATTTGTGATGATGATGATCATCATCTTCCAGGTAGAGTTTATTGACAAGCCCTTTGTGCTGTGACACTCACCAGAGAGTTGCAGATTGGAAGAGAAAAGTCATGAGCCATGTTTGGGAGAAATATTTGAAACTAGGTGCTGACCAAAAAATCCTTTAGTGCTCTGACCGACACTGACCGAAGCCGTTGCAGAAGACACAACAATGGTGATAGAGAGACAGATTTTGTGCAGAGCGCCAAACCCTAATCCGAAGGAGCTTGAACACCTGAACTCTCTCTCTGTCTCTATCCGAACAGGTGAAATCCCTAAACCCTCCTTTCGCGCGGTGCGGGGTTCGTGACAACGTAGCCCTAAGGAAGGAGACCCTGATTTACTCGCAGCAGGAGTGTTCTTGGAAGTTCTGCTGATCGAGAGATCGACCTGCTGCATCGCTCTCTCAAGCTTGTTCAGAACTCTGGTGAACGCCGACGTCTCAATGGTATTTAAGATTTCAGAATCCATTGATTTCGGAATTGGCTGTTTGCTAAAGGATTGAATGGGAGATGTATGGTACCAGCTGGTGAGTATTTTCTCTGTTCTTGCTTTTGTTTGCAACGATTTTGTGTTGGATCCAGGGCGAAGTTGGACCTGCGGATTATTCCTTTGGAGCTTGTCTTTTATTTTGGGTCTCTTAGTCCATCTCAACCTGTCGTTGTGTTCTTGTCAGATGGTTTGATGGACTCGGAATCACTTCACTTTGCTATTCGAGAGAGTGGGAAAAACCATCTGACAACAGCCGACCTTGGTGTTTGAGAGAAGAGTTTGATGCAGCAGAAAGCATGGTGAGTAAGACTCCTGAAATCAATCCATTTTGCATCATCATGATTTTCTGTTCGAGGTTTAATCTTCTGCAAATCTTCTGTTCAATCTTCTGCAATTGTTGCAATCTCACGAACAGCATCAGGAAATTTGTTTTTCCTCACAAGTTTCTCAAACCCATTTTCTTCCTTCAAGAAGCAGCAGCAGCCACCGAATGCTCGCAGACCATGAAGAAGAATCCCTTAGGGTTAGGGTTTAGGGTTACTCAATCCTTGTTACTGAAGCCTGTAAGCAGAATCATGCATTGGATGTTGACGCAGTAATGGAAGTCAGTATGGTGATTGCTATCTTTTTGGAATCAAATGCATCACTGTTCAGAATATTCAGGGCTTGTTCATACTGACCACATTGCTTTCTGGCTACTCAAAGATCTTCCTCATGTATTGCAGACTGTTGATTTTGGAAGCAATTATCTTAATCAACAACACAATTTACTTATGTTTTGCCATTTTTTTCATTGTGTTGTTTGTTGGAGCAGGATTACTACAAATCACTCCCTCCTTCACAGCTCCTTGATCAACGGGGTTCTGATATCATTGTCATAAACCCTGGTAACTCAAAAAACCCAGAGCTACCACTGTAGAAAAATCCCCTTTGTACTTTTCTCATGACCATCAGCTCATTGAATTGCTTCTGGGACATTTGTTATGTTTTCCTTTCCCCAGCTGAAGTTCTGGAATTGGGGGTTATCTGCAATGGCAGGCTCTGCCAATGTGCGCATAGGCCATGCATCTTCAAAAGCCCCAATAACTGTTCCTCATTGCATTGCTCATCATCTTTGGATCAATGACAAAAAAGAGGGCTCTGCCAAAAGAAGCTCACACAAAGGCGCAGTTGGCGAGAAATGGGTATATGCACTACCAAATATGATAACATATGATTACCTCACTGAATATATGTTGTTTGATTCTGATGTTTGTTCAATGCTGCAGAAACTGACACAAAGCTCTTTCTTCTTTGTATTGCAGTTCGGGACTGCATCGCTATCGGCAGCAAGACGTGATGAACGCAAAGACATTCTTGAGATGGTAAGAAGACACATCCATCCTATCATTAAACTTCTCTGGAGAAAATCTAGGCTGCAACATTCTTCTGTTTTGGCTGTTAGAAAAGTGTCCAGTTCTATTGAGGATGTAACCCAACAGGCAAAGAAATACTTGTTTACATCTGTTGAGTCACACTGTCATCTTTTTCCTTTGTTCTCTAAGGAATCATATGATCTTCATCAATGAGAATGATAGGAACCCTGACATGTCTTGGCGGGACTTTCAGGTGTGTTCACAGCTAAAGCTTCCGACATCTTTGCCAGAAACTGGAAAGGTAAGATGTCTTATAATTATCCACTTTATTTGAAGTGTTCTAGTTTCCTTTATTTTTAACAACCTAAGCAATCAATGATGCACATTGCTACCACTACCATGTGTAAGCAAATCATCAGCCCCTCTGAATTGTGACCTTCCTGAAGCATGATCTCTCTTCTTGTCTGCATTTATGGCTTTGCTTAAGAAATATAAATGCATGCAATTAATTTTCTGTTTTCAACCGTATTCCTCATCTTTCTTTTTTACTCTGACTGATGCAATTGGTGACTTTTCACAGAGGGGCCAGGCAGGTACCATGGGAGGTGAAAAATTTTCTCTGGTTCCACAGAATGAAGACACATTTTCATGGACCCAAGTGGAGGACGAATCAGATTTAGTTATGCCTGCTACACTGAAACAATCCTTATCAAAGTCATCACCTAAAGGCACACCTACAGGTGTAGTTGCTGTAAACTCTCTGTTCCTGCAAAGATCTCTTTGCTTCATGTCTTATTGCAAGGTTCTGATCAGTATTTTGTGGGACTCTCTGTCCCAGAGCTGTACTTAGTACCAGAATGTTTGTGGTTGAACTCCCTTAGGGTTATTTGGCAGGTGAGAAGGGAGAACCTGGCATTGTAAGGCCCTACGGAGGCCCACGTGTTGAAACTGCAGCCTTACCAAATACACATGACGTGACAGAGAATGGAATGGCGATGGAAGAAGACAAGAGATCAAAACCATTTCGTAGATATATTTGTGGGGAAGACTCCTTGAGGATTGCAGCTGGTGAACCCTACTGCCTACATCGGCCAATGTGTCGAGGACGCCTCAATGTTTCCACCCATTACAGTTTGCAACAGGTATTTAAATCCTCTGGGACAACAGGTTCTATTCTGCTCATCTGCTCATCTGGTTCATTCTTTCAATTGGTTTGGATGCCCTGCAGACTTTCTGTAGTGTGCTCAATTTTTGGCAATGAATGTCATATGATTTTTTCTCCTGGTGAAATGGTGTGTTGTAGAAATATGCATCTTCCTGAACCAAGGTACCAGTTTAGTTCTCCAGTGCTGAATTGGGTCTGGGGGAACATTATAGATGTCATTGTTGGAAGCATTCTGCTCTGGGTTGGAAGATTAAGTCACACTGTGTTGCATGGCCAGGTATGTGATGATGTGTACAGGATCTGGGATTGGATCCTGACAGAGAAGTTCAACCTAGCTGCAAAAAGTCGACGAAATCTATCAGCTGTCATAGTTGTCCCTGATACTCTTGACAACAGAGGTGCCAATCCACTCTCAAAGGATGCTTCTCTCTTTTTATTGTTCAATTATGATGTAAGCTTTCTTTGGCAATTCTAAGCACTGAATTTGCCAGTGTGTATGCAATGCTGCATATATTTACAACTGTAACTGCAGAACAATTTTTTTCTTTTTTGGGTGTGTGTTGGAAGTTGCCGACTGAATTTGTGCTTCTTGTGGTGTTGTAGAAGTGAAAGAACTGCTAATGGTTGTCTTGAGAGACCTCCAATTTCATTCAGCTGTCGTTTTCCAGGTACATTATCATCTCTCTCATGACCTAAATGACTCCTCAATATGGTTAGCATTCACCTGCAACCAATCAATACCACATTGCATCACAAGTTTCCAAGATCCCCAGAAGAGGCAGCTCATTACAGGGTTATTATGGTTCTTGAGTTGACTAGATTGTCAAGAAATTACAGAACATTTTGAGAGTCTTGCCGGGAGCCAAAGACCTGACGACAAACATATTGGGTCTCTTTGAAAGGACTGCAGCACTCTTAGATAATTTTCCTGAAGGATTTGACCTTTGGGCGTGGTTGATTATTTGCACGGTAGTGTGCATCTAACCTCTCATGAGTTCTGATCTGCAGGAATGTGTGGCAGCTACATTTGGAAATGGAGTCTCATCTGGTTGCATTGTGAACATGGGTGCACAAGTTACATCAGTCATGTGTATTGAGGTTTGTAGATTTCCAGGGCCTTGCTCCCACTTTAGTATTTCTTGGCCTGCTATGCATTCGCTTACTTTGGTGTTCTGGTATTGGTATTGGTGGATATAGGCCATGAGAATAATGCTGGTGATAAAGTGAGAGTTCTGTTGTGCATGGGCTTGCAGGAAGGAGTTGCTATTCCAACAACACGTTCAGTGCTGTCCTTTGGTGGAGATGTAAGTCCAGTCTTTGAGTTGAAGTCTGTTATTGGGTTTTGTCATTGTCTAGTTTGAGCCACCTTGCTGCTCAACTGAACGAAGGTTCTTCGTTTTTGTCCCAGTGATGACATATGATTAGCTGTCTTCTTTGGTATTAATTGGTTTCCTGTTCTTTGTCTACTCTTGTCAATTGCCTAGAAATTCTTTATCATCAGTCTGAGAATGCTGATGTGACTGTAGTAGGTGTTATGTGACTGCTGGAATGACGACATATTATTTTTCTGACCCTGTTTCTTGCAGGACATTACAAGATGTTTACTATGGGTGCAACAGCAAAGGCAGACATGGCCTCATATTGACAGTGATCCATTGCATGACCCTTTGGATTTCCAGACTCTTAACAACCTGAAAGAGACCCATTGTTCGATGAGAGTGAGTGGAATTCTCATGAACTGGAATATTGTGATAAAAGATGTTCCATTATTGTCCTGTTTGCCTTTGTTTTCCTCACACTATTTGTGTTACAGTGTCTCAAGTTTGGCAAGGTTATATGAAAAGTAGATTTCTTCCAGAACACAAAATGTCTTATAGTCTGAATTTAATCCCAAGGAAGTTGAAAAGTTTTTTAAATGATCCCAGGAATATGAGCAACGCGTGGCAACAGAGATTCGGTGCCGTACAGCAGGCGAACCAACTCGTGTGTACAAAGTCTCCCTCTCTGCCTTGAATGTACACACCCCTAATCACCCAGAGCCATCCCGATGTGCTCCTGTCAGTTTTTACTGAACAATGGTTCTTTGGGTTTCAGCTTCTGTTTGGGTTGAATGTTTCAGCCTTATGTCTGAACAATGTCTGAACAGAGAAAGACTTCTTCTCAACTCTGATTTTGCAGGTGCCAGCTGAGGGTCTTTTCTACCCATCTCTCTTAGCACCGGAAGAGTACTCTGCCCTTATGCGGCCATGGTAAGGCTCTTGATTTCTTTAAGAGGCCAGGAATAGTATTTGCTCAATGGTTGAAGGACATTCCTTTGTCCCCACCATTTTCTCAATAAGGACAGGATCCACACTGGCTCATTACAAAAGAATTGTGCTCTTGGATTAGAGAGGTTTATAGATTGAAGCAAAAGCCTTAATTAAGATCAGCCCTGGATAGTCTATCTGGTATTCAGTTAAAGAGTTGCTCCTGGAAACTCCTGCAGGTATCATGTGGACCATGAAGATGTTGCAGATGACAGTCTTCAGGAAGCCAACAAGCGGAATGAAGCAATGGAACCAGGATCTGTCAATGGAAACCTGAATGGTGCTTATGTTTCAGCTGGGAATGCTGAAGGCTTTCCTGCCAACAGTGAGGACAATATGAGGGACAGAGTAGAAGAGCTTTCAATTGGTCTACAACAATGCATTGTCAACAGCATTCTTTCTATAGGTCCACTCAAGACATGTGACCCCAGGATCAGGATTTCCAACCAAATTGTAGTGTATCAGTTTTTGCACATGGCAGCACTTGTTCATACCATTATGGCATGCAGGTTGAGACTAAAAGTTGGTCTTCAACGAAATGACTCTCATGACTGTAGAGCTTTCACTGACCCGTTCATTGATTGTGCCTACAGGGCGCATGGATCTTCAGAAGAAACTGTTTGCAAGTATACAGCTTGTGGGTTTCTTCACACCCTGTTCCATTCAAACAATGAATTGGGAATCTTTCAAGTATTTTCCAGTGATTTGAGTACTCCAGGTTCTGCATGTTTCAGATTGGCATGTAAATCTCTTGGGTTTCTTATGGTGTCATTACTGAACTGCATACATTTGGGCCAGGTTGGTGGTGTTGCACTGACAAAGGGACTGGTTGATGCAATTGAAGAGAGGTACAACGCTTCATTCAATGATGTGCATGTCTGGCAGAATATTTGTTTGTTTGCCATTTATGTTGAGAATATGCTTTAGTCCTTTGGACATACCTTGTGCAACATTTTGGGAGGTATGGATTTTCCATTTCCTTTTTGCTTTCAATTTCTTTTCAGTCATCTGTGTCTTTGATAATCTTGTTACTGCGTGTTGTGACTCAAAAACTGTGTCTGAGAGTGTGACAGAGTACTTCACACAATACCAGCACATGAATCTGTGGATACAGTTGAGGTAACTGGCAGTCCATCTTGACAGTCACCACATATGCTAGGGCTTTCATTGGTGACTAATTTTCTATGTTTCTTAAGAGAGGTCATACAGCTGTGAATCAGTCAATAACATGGCGACAGTATCTTAAATGATAGGTCATTGTGTGATAGACTGATGCATCAAGATTGGATAAATCAGTGGATCATGGTCTTGTGACAAAGCCTTGGATGTTCTTTTTTGAGAAATCTGAATTGCATGTTGGCCGTGGTTTTAAAGGTCTTGCCCAATCGCATGGATCCCTCAACAGCCATGTGGCGAGGTGGAGCGGTGAGCAAGGATTCTAGTCTTCCCTCATTAATCTCTTGATCATCTCTCTATGCTGAGGGCTCTCATTCAGTTTGTTACCACTTCTTCTCATGTCACTCACCTGCTTGGAACAATTGTTCAAGATTGACTTTCATACTATATGATTTTACTAAGAAATTATTTGCCAGGTTCTCTAGCACTTTGGAGGGTGGGCTCCATGATAAAGGCGCAGATGGATGGATAAAGGTCCATTTTGTTTGAACCTGCTTTTTTTGTTGTGGGTGGCAGGTATTGGCAGTATTAGATTCTGGCCGGGATTTGTGGGTTCAATATGAGGATTGGATGGATGGAGGAGTAGGAGTTGGAACTGGACGAAAGTATAGGGACTCCAACACTCTCCATTCTCAGGCTTTTTGGTACAATGCAATGCTGGATTGAGGAGGCTAGTTTCATCCTCTTCTCTTCTATTTTTGAGAGTTCAAGATGATATGTTGTTCCATATGACCTGTGGAGGCCATGTCAAGCATGTTTTTTCTCCATATTTTTTTGGTGCTCCCAATATGCAAATGGATTTTGAAGATCTGGTGATTGGGAAGTCGTTGTTACAGACTTCCTTTTAATTCCCTAGAAGATAAGGGAACTCTGGATTATGTGAAGTAGGGTTCAGATAGTTCACTAGTGGTGAACTTGACCTTGGTGCTGTTGCAGTCAGAAATGCTGTAAAATTTAACCTTGTGAACAAATGACAGCAATTAAACATCTGGCCTCAGCTTCTAGAGTTGATTTGCACTACATTGGTAGTGATAGAAGGTGATCAGAAGGGACTGGAATGCATTGAGTTGTAAATGTGAGATATCCAATTGGTTACTTGATTACATATCTTTGCATGAGCAAAATTTCTTGTGCTCTGACAGGAGTTGTGCTTTGCATGTGGTTCTATCCTGTAGGTTCTGTTTCCTTGGCTTGTAGCTAGTGTAAAATCTAGTGGGCAGGTTCAAGTGCTAAGTATTCTCAAACATGTTAGTCAACATCAAATACTAACTTGCTTCATTAGGCTTCATGTTGGGCTGGTTGTTCTGAGTAAAGGCATGAAAGATGTAGCTGGGCAATGTAGATCCTACTATTTACTCAGCAAATATAATGTTGGACTATCAATGATCACCCATTGAATTTAAGATGAGCATGATATTGAGATATCAGTCCAACCTGGCACATGTATGTGTGGGTGGGTGTGAGATTTGGCATGTAACTCCTTTTATTTGTGTGCTCTGTGTTTTCGACACCCAGTTGCAAACTATTTTTCCAGTCTGCCAAAATTGTTGGTGGTATGCTGGAATTGGTTATTCCATACTACGAGTGATGAAGGCAAGGAGTCCATGGTCAATCCTGTCAACCAGTTGCTGGAGTTGCATCTGAAGTGGGTTTGATGTGCTGTCAGTCTCAGGTTTGGGACACCTCACCACCACAGGATACAAATTTTTCTGGTAGTATCCTGTGTGCTCTTATTTTGTAGCATTAGTTCTTTAGCTTCTGACCAGCATTCTTGTTGCAATTGTTTTGGTTTCTTCTAGGTGCTAGTTAATTTGTATTATTGTTGTAACAATGTAAGTTGTATTACAACAAGTTGTGTTAATTTGTAATATAATTGTATATTATTATGCATAACAAAAACATTATTTTGTCAGTTAACGGATCAGTGAAAGAATATCAAAAAGCACAAAATCAATTGCATTGAACACACCACAAAATCTGATCAAAGCTTGTGCTATTATATGATTATCTCCAGCTGGTATTGTAATGGGATCTTGTAGACTTATTTTGCTGATCATGGGTATAATAATCGCAAACATCTGTGAAGCTTTTGTGCACTACCCAGCAGGTTGATGGACTACAAGATCTAGTTATTACATGGCTGCTTTCATGTTAAGCCGAGCTGCGAGTTTCTGTCCCAGGGACCTATCACTCTGCACATACAATCCAATACAGAATTACACAGATCAAGAGATCATGGAGAAAATTGATTATATTTACACTCCAAATCACTAATTTTGAGGGAAAACAAGATGAATAATATATGCTGCAATATACTGATTCATATGTATTTGGTGAAAAGTTTTTGCAAAACTTGGAGCTCAGAAATTGGAAAGGTATTTCTGCTGCAAATTCCCTGTTCTTTTGGAAAAGTTTTATCAAACTTTTGAGAGGAAAAATAAATAAATAAATGGAGAAATTTTCACCACATTTCAACATAGTTTTTAGTTTTGGGGCAGATTTTCACCAGTTTTCCACAGTTTGGACAAATTGTTACAAAGGTGTGACCAATTAAAGCTATATCTTTTTTGCAATGATTTCTGATGCAGTGGCATCAGAAAACATTTTTTTTAAAACACTGCTGCGGATTTAGAAAATATATGAACTGGAAAAGGTTTAATGAAATTAGCTAGAAGAGATTTGTATAATTTACCTACAATAAATTTAACAAAAAGATCATTATAAGAGTCAGGTTGTGATAATCTAAATCCTGAGCTTTGATAGTCTGCACGGTAGATACTGAAACTGAATTATATTTCTAGACTGCACAAGGTTGCAAATCCTTAGGTCCGGAGTAGTAAAAGTTTTGCAGTGTTTAAATAAAGTCGTAGTAAGTAGCAGTATTGTGCAGTTATTAGACTCTGTATAGATATCCTTCGGTTATCAGCCTGAGTATATTCGCACTTACACCTAGCCTGAGAAATTCAAAAAATTGGTTTTGTTACATAATTGTGGTTCTCAAAAAATTTGAATTTTTTTTTTGAAATGCCTTTTATGACTGCTGGTTCTTTGTCAGTTCTTTCATGAAAACAAGTTTCTGAAGTAACTGGAATCGAAGATTGTCCGATTCTGATTTTTCCCCGAATATCGAAACCAGTGTTTTGTTGATTATGCGAATTTTAAAGAACCGAATCCGCCAGTTATCTAAAAAGTTAAATAACCGCACAACACTGGCAAGTACGTACCTGTGACATGTATGAGAGCCAGATGCTTCGTATCTCATGCGTTAGCCTTGGATCCGACAGCGCCTTTGCCATCCGTCCAATGAATCGCTCTTGCCTGCAGCGAGCACCAATAGTGATCTCAAATAAGATGTCAAATG
>Ga0116229_10008277_pt1 | contig 16208 bp, 12 predicted proteins | sample S1TSphgellanicum_3_FD_87313 | JGI IMG/M metagenome (GOLD analysis project Ga0116229, IMG submission 87313) | Host-associated microbial communities from peat moss isolated from Minnesota, USA - S1T2_Fc - Sphagnum magellanicum MG | ecosystem: Host-associated > Plants > Peat moss > Unclassified...
AGCCGCTCAGTTGCTGGCGCGCGCGACGCACCGCCTGCACCGCCACAAGGCGCGCGCGCACCAAATCGCGCATGGCTTCATGGGCAGCGTCCGGCACCCAGATCGCCCGCAATTCGCCGGCGCGATGCAACTGCGCCAGGCTGATTGCGTCGCGCCGATCCGTTTTTACCCGGTCTGCCGCACGGCGCGGGATCAGTGCAGGTGCGACGACCGCACACGCCTCGCCCGCTTCGGTCAGCTGCCGGTGCACGCCATAGCCGCATGGCCCGGCTTCGTAGCAAAAGCTCAGATGCTTGTGCTTGCGGCGTAGTTTGGCCAGCAGCTTGGCCAAAGCCTGTGGCGTGTTCTCGATCGTGCCGAGAAACTCGGCCGCCTCGCGTAAGCCGCCTATGGCGATCGCCACGGCAATCGTCGCCTTGTGTACGTCCAACCCAACAAATGTGGTAATCTCTCCCATGACCCGTCTCCGATATGCCTGAGGCAAGGCGCCGGCCCATCCGGCGCAACCCTCGATATCGGCATACTTCAGCGAGGCGGGTCACCCGCCCCAAAGACGGACATGAGGTCTAAACTGCCTGGCCGGGTCATATATACTTCAATCTTGTCGATCTGTTCTGTCATCGGTCAGATCGCGTGCGTGGGAAGCTGACATACCTCAATGGCGGAAATGGCGCATCCCGGTCATCACCATCGCAATGCCGGCACGGTCGGCGGCCGCGATCACCTCGGCATCGCGCATCGAGCCGCCCGGCTGGATCACCGCTGTGGCCCCGGCGTCCACCGCCGCCTCCAGCCCATCGGCAAAGGGGAAGAACGCATCGCTCGCCACCACGCTGCCTTGCGCCAGCGGCGCCGGCAGACCAGCCGCTTGCGACGCCGCCTCGCTCTTCCACCCGGCAATGCGCGCGCTATCCACCCGGCTCATCTGCCCGGCGCCGATCCCCACCGTCGCACCGCCTTTGGCATAGACAATGGCGTTGCTTTTCACATGTTTGCACACTGCGAAGGCGAATAGCAGGTCGGCAAGCTCCTGCTCGGTCGGCGCGCGCTGCGTCACCACGGTCAGATCGGCTGCCGTGATCCGGCCGGTATCGCGGGCCTGCACCAGGAATCCGCCGGCAATGCTGCGCGCGAGCATGCCTGGATCGGCGGGATCGGGCAGGCCACCGGTCAGCAACAGGCGCACATTCTTCTTCCGCGCCAGGATGTCCTGGGCTGCTTGCGTTGCATCAGGTGCCACGATCACCTCGGTGAAGATGGTCGCAATGTGCTCGGCCACTGTTTCATCCAGCACCCGGTTGCACGCCACAATGCCGCCAAAGGCCGAGACCGGGTCACAGCGCAACGCCAGCGACCAGGCGCTGACCAGATCGCCCGCCACCGCCACCCCGCAGGGATTGGCGTGTTTGACGATCACGATCGCCGGCTGCTCAAACTCGGCCACGCATTCGAACGCCGCATCGGTGTCGTTCAGATTATTGTAGGAGAGCTCCTTGCCCTGCAGCTGGCGCGCATTGGCCACCCCGGGGCGCGCGCCCTGCGCATAGAGCGCCGCACGCTGATGCGGGTTTTCGCCATAGCGCAGAGTCTGGCGCAGCGTGCCAGAGAGCGTGAGGCGCTGCGGAAACGCCTCGCCAAGCCCGGCCGCGAACCAGGCGGCGATGGCCGCGTCATAGGCGGCGGTCCGCGCATAGGCCTCGGCTGCCAGATGCCGGCGCAGCTCCAACGGCGTGCCGCCCTGACGTGAAAACGCTGCCAGAAACGCCTCGTACTGGGCCGGATCGGTCAGCACAGTGACGTGGTCATGGTTTTTCGCCGCCGCGCGAATCAGCGCCGGGCCGCCGATGTCGATATGTTCAACACAATCGTCCCAGCTTGCCCCGGCTGCCACCTGCGCCTCGAACGGGTACAGGTTCACCACCACCAGATCGATCGGCGCGATGCCGTGCGCCGCCATCTGCGCCACATGCGCCGGCAGGTCGCGCCGGCCCAGAATGCCGCCATGTATCTGCGGCACCAAGGTTTTCACCCGGCCATCGAGGATTTCCGGAAACCCGGTATGATCGGAAACCTCGGTCACCTGAATCCCCGCCTCACGCAGCGCCCTGGCCGAGCCGCCGGTGGAGATGATGCTCACCCCGCCTGCCTCCAGCGCCCGGGCGAGCGGCAAAAGGCCGGATTTGTCGGAGACGGAGATCAGGGCGCAGCGTATAAGGTCGCTCATGGCGGGCACATAGCCGCTGGGCTTAGGCAAGGAAAGGCCAGGGCGGATGATCAGATATTTGGCGGCGCCGAAGCGTGCAGGATGCGCGGCGGTGCTGGCCGCGGGCGCGCTCGGCACCACCCAGGGCCTCGCGGCCGCAACGCTGCCGGTGTGCCACCCGCAGGTGGTCGCCGAGCAGGTTGTCGCCTCCGCCGAAGCACGTCGCATGGCAGGCGAGGAAGCAGGCCCGCTGCGCTTGAACAGCCGGATCGGCTTCGCCTGGCCGGATACGCCGGTGGGCGTGGTACGCGTGCCGCGCGGCTACGCCTTCTTCGCCAGTGCCGGCGGGCTGATCGACGGCCCCGGCGGCAATGGCCGCGGCGGCTCCGCCACCCGCACCATCGGCAACCTGGACAATCCGCTGGGCATCACCCCGCCTTTGACGGTGACGGTCACCCGCAACCCGGATCCGGCGGTCAATCCGGAATTCGCCACCTATTCCTATATCGGCGGCGGCCCGGTATTTCGCGTGCCCGCCGGCCTGCCGGGCGCGGGAAAATTGCTGATGGTGACGCATGCCGAAATCCCCACGCCGGACACCCAGCCAAGGCGCAGCTTCTATTCGGTTCTTGGCCTCGCCGCCTCCGACGATAATGGCCAGAGCTGGATCGCGCTCGGTGAAATCATCCGTCTGAATCATCCTTATGCCCCGGACATGCATGGTTTCGAACTGGGCGACCCGCCTTTGGTCATGGCTCCCGACAATTCGTTCTTCTACATCTATTTTCGCGACTGGCTTGGAACGGACACCAATCCTGCCGGCCACGCGGTGACAAAACTCTCCGTCGCTCGCGCCCCGGTACTAGCACTTCTGCAGGCGGCGTTCGGCGGATCCCGCCACTATGCCGCGCCATTCGCGAAGTTTTTCGAGGGAAGCTGGCAGGAACCCGGCATCGGCGGCCGGTCGACGGAGCTCAGTTCGAAAATGAGCGGCGATGAATTCCAGGCCGCCTATAACGAAGATCTGAAACTCTATTCGATGGTGATCGGGCGGGATGTATCGATCGCCTATGCCGAATCCCTCGATGGGCTCACCTGGTCCAACCCGGTCATGCTGCGCGATTTCACCGGCATGGGCGGCCGGGTCTACGTCATGCCGGTTGGCTTGGGCGCGGATACGCGCCTGCTCGGCCGCAGATTCGATGTGTTCTACACCTGGTATCCGTCCAACGGCCAAGGCTGGAACGGCGCTGAACTGCGCCGGCTGGACGTGGCCTGCGCACCATGAGACGAGGCGCCTTGCCTTCGGTAACCCGCATGCCATTACGCCATTGCCATTAACCGCTTTTGCTTGAACTGCCCGGATAGACGATGTTCAATTATAAGATCTGGCGCGCCGAGAACGACAAATTTGCCCTTCAGCGCTACTGCCTCGGCATACTTGCCAAGCGGGGCTGGCGGGTTGGCGGTGGCGAGGGCGGCTCGGACAGCCGGGTCGGCAAGGCTGATGCCGCCTTTTTGCTGTTCTTTGTTGCCAAGAAGACGCCGGTCAATCAATCGATGCTGACCGACTGGCTGGAGACCAAATCGGCAGGGCGATTGCCGATCATCGTTATCGTCGCCGATGACGCCGCATTCGCTATGGCCGCCGCCGCACGCGAACGCGGCATTCGCATGCTGCATTACAAAAATCTCGATCGTTTGGAGGGCTATAGTGCACTCCCTGAACCACCGCGGGCTGGCAAGGTGGCGGCCGCACACCCGCCCAGTCAAGCACCCTCGGCAGACCGCCAGGATGATCCGGGCCCTGCAGCACCGGCCGCACCGCCCCAAGCCGATGATGCACCAAGCCTGCAATCCTTGCGCGATATTGCCCGTGCCCATGTTGCAAAAGCCGATTGGCCGAACGCCTTGGCAAGCTGGACCATGGTTCAGACGGCTTTTCCACGCGAGATGTCCGGCTATCTGGGCAGCGCCTTTGCCTTGCGGCAAATGCGGCGCTTTGCCGAAGCGGAGGAGTTGCTGCTGGAGGCGCAGAAAAAATTCCCCTTGCAGCAGCAGCCTTCGATCGACCTTGCCACCCTGGCCTTTGAAACCCGCGCCTTCGATACCGCACTCGAGCGCTGGAAGACGGTGCGGGAGCGGTTTCCCAACGCCCCCAGCGGATGGATCGGCGTGGCCAGGGTGTTGAAGGAACTCCGGCGTTTTTCCGAAGCCGAATCGGCGATACAAACCGCCATTACGCGATTTCCGTCAGAGCATCAGGCCTATCTGGAATATGCATGGCTGCCGCAGAGGCAGAATAACTGGGATGAATCGGCCAGCCGGTTTGCCATGCTGCGCGCGAAATTTCCCGATTTCGAAACCGGTTATAGCGCCGGCTCGCTGCCGCTGCGGGTGCTGAAAAGATTTGCCGCGGCCGATGAGCTGCTCTTGGATGCGATGAAGCGCTTTCCAAACTTCCAGCAGGCGGCGATCGATTACGCAAAAGTTGCCGAGGAACAGGCCAACCACGCCGACGCCGCCCTGCGCTGGCAGGCATTTCAAGCCAAATTCCCCGATCGACCGATCGGTTATGTCGGCGCCGCCAGGGCGCTGGAAAACCTCGGGCGCCTGGCAGAAGCAGAACAGCTGCTGGAGGCGGCTCTGGCACGCTTTCCTGCCGACCAAACCGCGCTGGCCGGAAAGGCGCGCCTGGCGGACAGGCGATCCAGGCCAACGCCGATCCCGCAAGCGGCGCCGCCCGCCACGCAGATCCCGATTTCCCCTGCGGTGCCGCAGGTCGCGAAGCCCGCGCATAAAGCTGGCGCCGATCAGAATCCGGCGCCATCCCCACCTGCCAAAATCGACTCAGCCAAAGCCGAACAGGCTCTGGCGGAGTTGAAAGCGTTGCAGGCCAACGCACGGGATAGCGCGCTGAAGGGGGCATGGCAGGCGGCGCTTGCGGATTGGAGCGTGGTGCGCAAGGCCTATCCTGACGATCTTTCCGGCTATATTGGCTGCGCACAGGCCCTGCGGCGATTAGGCCGTTTCGAGCACGCTGAGGGCCATCTTCGCACCGCCGCCGGTAGATTTCCCAACCATGCCGATCCTCTCGTCGATCTCGCGCGAATCGCCATGGAAAGGAAAGACCACGCCCTCGCGCTTTCGCGCTGGCAGCTGGTGACAAAGGAGCACCCCTGGCATGTGAGTGGATGGGTGGGGGTGGCCACGGCGCTGAGAGAGCTGGAAAGATTGCCCGAGGCCGAAACGGCCGGCAGACTGGCACTCGAGCAATTTCCGCAGAAGATCGAGCCATATGCGGAACTTGCCAGGATTGCCCAGGCCAAGGCCGATTGGCAGGAAGCAGCCCGTTTCTGGGCGCTGATCCGGGAGAAGTTCCCCGATTTTGAGTCCGCCTATACATCTTGTTGCTGGCCGCTGAGATGTTTGAAAAAATATGATGAAGCCGCGGCGATAGTGACCGCCGCAATGCGGCTTTTTCCGGCCAATTCCTTGGCCGCAATCGAATATGCCAGGATCGCCCAGGACCAGGATGACTGGACCGAGGCGTTGCAACGCTGGCGGCATGTGCGGGACAATTTTCCGGAAAATCCGGTGGGCCATGCTGGGCTGGCCGCCGCACTCGAAAGAGTGGGCCATTTCGACGAGGCAGAACGGGAGACCGCTGCCGCCCTGCAGCTTTTTCCCAATGATGAAGCGTGCATGGTGGTGTTCGCGCGCCTGGCGGCCGCGCGCTCGGACTGGGTCGAGGCGCAGAAAAGATGGAAACAGGTGCTGGATCGTTATCCAAATTCGCCCCAGGCACGCTTGGGCTATGGCAAGACGCGTGTGCTGGCGGAACTGGAAACGGCCATGGGCGCGTCATCGCCTCGGCCCGCCAGCAATGATCCGCCGGCTGCCGTCATAAGCCCGGTATCTCTCACGCCCGACGCTGTGCTCGCCCGCTTTGAAAGCCTTGGCGGCAATTGTGAATTCGGCCTCGTTCAGCGCCAGTTCGGGCTTGAACCGCTTGGGCTGCTGCGCTGGACCGGTATCGCCCCCAAAATGCTGGCGGCGGCGCTGGCGGCGGGGTTCGACGGTGTCGGTGCCCCCGAGAACACGGTGCTGAAGACCATCAACGGTGAATGGGTGAGCAGCGACAAGCGCTGGAATTTGGTGATGCACAGCTTCATTCCGGAAAAACAAAGCCCCTATGATGTGCTCTACCCCAAGATCTGCCGCCGGCTGCAGTTTCTGAAATCCAAGCTGATCGAGGATCTGCGCGCGGCGGAAAAGATCTTCGTCTACCAGCACCCGGCCGGGGTCACTGATGCGGAGATCACTCTGATCGCCGAACAGCTGAGAACATTTGGCGATCCCGCGCTGCTCTGTGTCAGGCTCGCCGCCGGCCAGCACAAGCCCGGCTCGGTCGAGCAGATAAATGACCGCCTTTATCTCGGCTACATAGATCGCCTCGGCCCAGCGGAGGTCCCTGGCCTCGCCCCGGATTGGAGAAAGATATCTTTTGATATCTGGGTTGATCTGTGCCGGTCCGTCATGATGCGCCACACCGGGACCACCGGCATGGCCACCGCAAGCGCCGCTGGCTGATATTTTCCACCGGTGGGCGCGGTCAGTCTCAAAGCGCTACCCATCCTCGGATGCAGGGCGCCGATCGCCGCGTATGCGTTCCGCACGCCGTTCCGTGTCTAGCCGGGCGGCGGTTTGGCGTTGCTCGAGCAGGGTTTCGGTGGCTTTCAGCGCGGCGCGGCGGGTGGCCAGGTTTTCGCGGGCGGCTTCACGCGCGGCGGCAGCCTGGCGCTCATTGGCGTGGCATTGCCTGATCGCCGCGGAGGCGCCGGGCAGCCAGGCGGCGAAAGCGGCAGGCACGTGGCCGGCCAGGCGGGCTTCCTGCGCCAGGCCGGCCTGGGCCGCCAGCAGCGCGCGGCTGGCGGCACGCTCCTGGGCGATAGAGGCGGCGAGATCGCGTTTGGCCTGGTCGGCTTCCAGGCGGCGCAGGCGCGCCAGGGTTTTCAGCGTGTCGGCCATCTATTTGTCGAGCAAGGCGGCGTTCAGCGCGGCGAAGCTCTCGCCGATGCTGGTCGGTTCGTCGCGGCCCTGGCTGAGCATGGCTTCGAGGCGCGGAACGCAGCGCATGGCGCGGTCCAGCGCCGGGTCGGCGCCCGGCTTGGTGGCGCCGAGGCGCACCATGTCGGCCATGTCCGCATAGAGGGCCAGCATAGCCCGCGCCTCTCGCACCCGGGCGGTCTGGGCGGCATCGAGGCAGCCGGCCGCGGCCCGGGAGAGCGAGCGCAGCACATCTACGGCCGGGTAGCGGCCGGCTTGCCCGATGCTGCGATCGAGCACCACATGGCCGTCGAGAATGCCACGGACAGCATCGGCCACCGGCTCGTCGTGATCGTCGCCTTCCACCAGCACGGTGAACAGCGCGGTGATGTGGCCGGCGGAACCATCCGGGCGGACAATGCCGGGGCCGGCCCGCTCCAGCAGCATGGGGAGTTCGGCGAACACGCTGGGGGGGTAGCCGCGGGTGGCCGGGGGTTCGCCGGCGGCCAGGCCGATTTCCCGCAAGGCGAGGCAGAAGCGGGTGACGCTATCCATCAGCAGCAGCACGGATTTGCCCTCGTCGCGAAAATGCTCGGCGACTGTCAGCGCGGCATAGGCGGCTTCCCGCCGCAGCAAAGGTGGCGCATCGGAGGTGGCGACAACCACCACGGCGCGGGCAAGGCCTTCGGCGCCGAGCTCATCCTCGAGGAATTCGCGCAGTTCGCGGCCGCGTTCGCCGACCAGAGCGAGGACGGCGACATCGCATTGGGTGTGGCGGGCGAGCATGGAGAGCAGGGTGGATTTGCCGACGCCGGAGGCGGCGAACAGGCCCAGGCGTTGCCCGGTGCGGCAGGTGGTGAAGCAATTCAGCACGCGGATGCCGAGATCGATGGGCGGGCCAAGCCTGGCGCGGCTGATGGCCGGCGGCGGGGCGGCGCGCACCGGCCTGCTGGTGGTGTGGCGGGGCAAGGGGCCAAGCCCATCGACAGGGTTGCCGAGGGGATCGATGACCCGGCCGAGCCAGGACCGGCAAGGTGCAAGACGGCTTTGGCTGGCGCGGAAGCCGGCATCCAGCAGGGCATGGACCCGGCCGCCAGTGCCGAGACCCTGGGTGGTGCCGAAGGGGGCGGCGCGCAGGCCGCGCGGGCCGGCACCGACGATCTCGGCGAGAATTTTGGTGCCGTCCTTGGCGTCGAGCCAGACGCGGTCGCCGACCGCGAGGTGATGCGATAATCCGGCAATTTCAACGCAGAGCGCGCTGACGGCGGAGATCCTTCCGGCCAGACTGAGCGGGGCCACCGCGTTGAGCAGGCTGCGAGGCGGCGAGAAATCCATAAATTCATACCTTACCTAAATATTTACCTTTGTCTTCAAAAAGTGATCCACGCCTCTGATCTGCGTCCATTACCAATGCGGTCGGGTCATTGTTTCGAAAAATTTGCACGGATAGGCGAAAAAATAGTAGGTAAATACCCGTTAAGGTGGTATTTCTTTTTCATCTCATTACAGGAGAGGGCACATGCGGGTACTTGTGGTTGAAGACGACGCCAATTCTGCACGCGCAATCGCGATGATGCTGCGTGGCCAGGGCGCCATCTGCGATCAGACCGATACCGGCGAGGAGGCGCTGGAGCTGGTGCGCCATTACGACTACGACATTGTCGTGCTGGACCTGATGCTGCCGGACATGGAGGGCTACGAGGTGGTGCGGCGGATGCGATCCAGCCGGGTGGAGACGCCGGTGCTGATCCTCTCCGGGCTGAACCGGCCGAATGCGAAGGTGAAAGGCTTCGGCATGGGCGCCGACGACTACATCACCAAACCCTTCGACAAGGCCGAGCTGATTGCGCGCATCCAGGCGGTGATTCGCCGGAGCAAAGGCTATAGCCAGCCATTGCTGAAAATCGGCACGCTGCAACTGAATCTGGATAGTCGCGAGGTGCAGGCGGAGGGCCAGCCGGTTCACCTCACCGGCAAGGAATACGCCATTCTGGAACTGCTGGTGCTGCGGCGCGGCATGGTGCTGACCAAGGAAGCCTTTCTGAACCATCTGTATGGCGGCATCGATGAGCCGGAGATGAAGATTATCGATGTGTTCATCTGCAAGCTGCGCAAGAAGCTGGCGCAGGCGGGTGCGGGCAATCTGATCGGTACCGTATGGGGCAGGGGCTATATGATGCGCGACCCGAACAGCCAGGCGGCTTTGTCGGCCGCGGGTCTGAACGCGCCGGAAAGCCTGATCGCGGCGGCTTAGGCTTTGCTCCCGGCACGGCGCTTCGGCTTGGCTTCGATCAGGGCGAGGGCGGCAAACATCGTGGTCTGATGCCGCACAAAATGGCGGCTTGCGTTTCTCCGCCCTGCGCAGCCCGAGGAAGCTGGCCGGCACGACTTTATGGTCGATCAATTTTTCGGCGGTTGCTACATCCGGTTTATGCCCTGCCTGAAGCTGAGCCTGAACATTCTGAATTGGGCGACCGCGCTGCTTGCCTCTGCGCTGGCCCTTGCGTCCCTGCTGGGGGCTTTGCTGGCCGGGGGCGATGCGTATCGCCTCGGCCACACTGTGCCTGCGGAACGTTTGTCGGGTTTGGCGCTGCCCGGGCTGGCCTGGCAGATCGTTCAGGCGGCGGTGGTGCCTGCCATCGCTTCGGTGGTGTTTCTCATCCCGTCCATGCTGTTGGTCGCGCGCAACCGGCCGGTGCTGGCGGCGGCGTTTGCCCTGGCGCCCTATGGGCCGTTGATCTGGTTTCTATGGGTGGTGTCCGCGCCTGCTTTGCGCCAGTGATGACGCGACGATACGCTCGCCGCTTCGGGGTACGTCGTGTTACGCGGTGCGATAAAATGCCGCCAACGGCGCCGAGAAATCGATGCTATCCAGCGCCAACGCATCGCCGCTTTCAAGCGCTAACGGATTGTCTGGCCAGGTGGTGGGATGCTAAGGGCCCGTTCGACATTAACCGAATCGAGTTGTTGGGTCGAACGGGCCCTTGCGCCTTTGTTTGAGGCGGCATCTTTGTCGGCGTGCCGACGCAGTTATGTGCCGACGATGCCTAAAGGGCACCCCACCCTATGAAGGGCGGTCCCGGCGACGTCACGCTCGCTTCCGCCGGTTAGGTGGCGCCGGTCCCATCGTCGCGCTGAGGCTTAGCCCTATCTTCGGAGCTATGGGGAGCCCAACAAAATGGTGCCGGGTGAGGGGATTGAACCCCCGACCTTCGGTTTACAAAACCGCTGCACTACCGCTGTGCTAACCCGGCAACTTGCTGAAAACAGGGAGATTTTAGGCATCCCTCTCACCCATCCGGCGCGGCTTGATGAGCCCTCGCGGGTCATCTGGCTTCCGGCGGTGCTGTTTTAGACTATCCTGCCGTCCTTGCGCAAACGGGCGGTGGTGACGGCCTCGCGGCGTGATGGTGATCGGGCACCGACAATGCCGGTGCGGCCTTTACCGGGCCGGCGGATCCACCCCCAGAGCAGGGCTGGCCGCTTCGGCGTCGCGATCCGTCAGGGTGCGGAGGAAGGCGATCACGTCATCGATGTCGGCGTCGCTCCAGACCGGGGCTTCGCCCTGATGGTGGGTGAGTGGCTGGTCGATCACGTCGGCATTGGCGCGCAAAGACGGTGGCAGATCGTCGAATGTTTCTACCGCGCCGGACGCGGAAACCGGGTACCACAGACGCGGATCGGTATCGCGCTGGACATAGAAGCGCAGCGCATCTTTCAGTGTATGAAAACGGCCGTTGTGAAAGAAGGCGCCGCGGATTGCCACGTTGCGCAAACTGGGGGTTTTGAACATGCCGCAATATTTTTTCTCCCCGGCCTGGTCGGTGCGCAGCGGGCCGCACAGGCCCAGATCGTAGCTGCCCGGCGCCTGGTTTGCGGCAATCTCCGGGTTGCGCGGCACCGCCAAAACCTCGAACTGGTAATCGGTGAACAGCGGGTGCGATCCATCCACGCCTTTGCGGTCGGTATGGCAGGTGGCGCAATTGCCGCGCTTGGGGTCGTCGAACAGGGCCAACCCGCGCAGCTCCTGCGTGCTGAGTTTGGTCTGGCCATCGAGATAGGCATCGTATTTGCTGGTATAGGGGTGAAAACTGGGGTCCTCGAGCTCGAAACGTTCGAGCGCCAGACGCGCTTTGGCGAAGGCGACCGTGGGATCATCGAAAACCCGCGCGCCGAACACCTGCCGGAACGCGGCGGCGTAGGGCGCGCGCTGCAATTTCGCAGCGATGCCGGATATGCCGGCATTGGCCATTTCATTTGGTGCGAGCAAGGGAAACGCGGCCTGGTCGTGCAGCGTGTTGAAGCGGCCATCCCAGCCGAAGCCGCCGGTGGGCGGCTCGTCGCCCTCGAGAATACGTTCGGCCGGATTGGCGATATAGGTCTTGCTCCAGACCGGTGTGCGATTCAGCACGTATCGCAAGGAGGGCACAGCGCGTAAGCCTTGGCGGTCCAGCCCCGGTCCGCCGAGTTGCACCGCGCGGCCATTTGGCGGGCCATAGGCATGGGCGGGGCTGTGACAGGTGGCACAGGAGAGGCGCCCGGAGGCGGAGAGCGAGGCATCGAAGAAGATGCCTCGCCCCAAGGCGGCTTCGGGAGAGAGCGGCCGATACCGCGTGCCGCCGATCAGCAGCAGCGCTATCACACCAAGGGCTGCGGCTTTTCTCTTCACCAGGATTGCCTCGCCGCCACAAGGCAGCCCGTAGTGAGGGGTCGGCGACGCATGCTGGCGTTATTTGAACACGTTCTTGTCGAGCGCGAAATTGCCGGGGAAGTAGCCGGCGCTGATATTGTCGGCCGAGTATCCCAGATGGCGCAGCCCAAACAGGTCCTCGATGGTCCTGAGCATCGAGTAATGATTATACGGAATAGAAGATTGCTTGCCTGGCCGGATATATTTGGAGAGCAGCACGGCGCCGATCTGATCGCCGCCATAGCCGTTATCGACGATGTTTTCGACCAGGCTCGGCGTGTTCAGCAAGTTGATGGTGCCAGGCCGCACGCCGGCCAGGTTCGGCCCCGGCTTCTGGTTGCAGCAGACTGCGCCGGAGAAGATGATATCGACGGTTTCCTGGCCCGAACTCGGGTTTACCGTAACCGATTCGGTGTAGTTGCTTTCATCGAAGGTGATGATCAGAAGCCCATCCTTCTTGTAGGCGGGTGATGCAAGAATTTGCGGCACCACGCGTTGCAGGAAGGCATCGGCCGAGGTCAGGCCGCCAGGCTGGCCGTTGGCGCAGAGCGTGCCCGGCGCACCGGTGCCTTTGCCGTCATGCCCGTCATCGCAGAGATTTGGGGTGATGAACACGAAGTTCGGCGTGGTCCGTATCCTGGCCAGGTCGGTGGTGAGCTGGTTCAGATTCACCACATTCACCGTGCAGGAGGGGTGGTTGATGATGGAATGGAAATACATGAACGGGTTATGCCTGGTGGCATAGGCATCGCCCAGCGGCACCTCGGCGCTCGGGGCTTCCGCGGTGTTGGTGATATCCGTGCCAATGCCGATCAGCGGATGGCCGCAGGTGGCGCCTTCACGCGCCGGGTCGTTGCCCATGTCCTCCATATAGCCGCGCCAGCTATAGCCGGACTCCGTCAGCAGGTCGGCGACCGTTTTGGTGGTGCTGGGGTAGATGCAGCCGCCGGTGGCGATCACCTGATGGAAGCCGTCATCGGTAACGCCGGTCTTGGCCACGTCGTTATAATTGCCGATCGATCCGGTCAGGCCGGGCAGGCAGTCATTCGTGGTATCGGGCGTTGGCGCCTGGCCGCTGATCATCGAGATGTAGTTGTCCAGGCTGACATGGCCGGTGCCGTAATATTGGGTCAGCAGCCCGCCCATCGGCACCAGCGTTTTTTGCAGATAGGGGTCTTGCGTGCTGGTGCCGAAGGTATCGGCGTAACTCTTGTTTTCCAGCACGATTACGAATACGTGCTTGATGTCCGGCAGGGTGGGCACGGCTGCGGCGCCGGCCGGGGTGGCAAAGTTCGGCAGGAGCGCGGACGCTGCGGCGAGCAACATGGCGCAGAGGGGGCGGCAGATTTTCTGCATGAATGATCTCCTTCGAAGCGGGGCCGACGCGGCTTGAATTCCGTTGCGGCACCGGCGCGCAGGCGCGATAGCATGACGCACCGGCGCTGGGTTGTGACGGTTTTATGGCAATCGCGGTGCAGGATATGCCGCGGGACATGGGCGAAAGAGACCGGGCGGCTACCCAATTTACCTGCCGCATGCGGCCTCGCCATCGATGCGGAACATTAACCGGCGTCTTACGCTTAGCTCATGACGTCACTTTCATCGTAGCGCCGATGGACGGTTCACACCTGCGGCTTTAATGCAACAGGCAAGCGGCATCTGTCGCGACGCACATCGTTTTTTGGGAGACTACAGATATGACATTCATGGCCCGCCGACCCGTGCGCTGGACCCTCGCCGCCCTCCTGCTGGGCGGCACCGCCATGGGCGGAACACTGATCGCCCATGCCCAGCCAGATGCCAGTTTCACCGTGCAGCCCAAGCCTGGCGCCATCCAGCCGGGCGGGATCAGCCATCCGCTGCCTGACTTCGTCGATCTGGTGAAGCAGGTGAAGCCGGCGGTGGTCTCGATCACCAGCAAGATGCGTGCGGATCAGGAGGAAGGCCCGGGCGGCGGCATGCCGGGCTTCGGGCAGGGCGGGCAGATGCCGTTCCCGTTTCCGTTCCCCTTCGCCCAGCAGCAGCAGCGCCCGCGGCTGATCGAAGCCCGCGGATCGGGCTTTTTGATCGATGCGGACGGCACCGTGGTGACCAACAACCATGTGGTGAAGAACGCCACCTCGGTCTCTGTCACACTGGATGACGGCACCGTGCTGCCGGCCAAGGTGATTGGCCGCGACCCGCGTTCGGACCTGGCGGTGCTGAAGGTGACCGCCAACCGCAAGCTGCCGTTTATCAACCTCGGGGATTCGAACGAGGCGCAGCCTGGCGCCTGGGTAGTTGCGGTGGGCAATCCGTTCGGGCTGGGCGGCACCGTCACCGCCGGCATCGTCTCCGCCCGCGGCCGGAATATCGGCGAGGGGCCGTATGACAGCTTTATTCAGATCGACGCCCCCATCAACCAGGGCAATTCGGGCGGCCCGCTATTCACCCAGGACGGCAAGGTGGTTGGCGTGAACAGCGCCATCATCTCGCCCTCTGGCGGCAGCGTGGGCATCGGCTTCGCCATCCCGTCCAACACGGTGAAATCGGTGGTGGCGCAGCTGGAGAAGACCGGCCATGTGACGCGCGGCTATATTGGCGTGGAAGCGCAGGCGGTGAATGCGGCAATGGCCGGCGCGCTGCACCTGCCGCCGGGCAGCAGCGATGATCGCGGGGCGCTGATTGCCAGCGTGGAGGCGGATAGCCCCGCCGGCCGTGCCAGCCTGCAGCCTGGCGACGTGATCATGGACGTGAACGGCGAGCATATCGGCAACCAGCGCGACCTGGCGATCAATGTGAGCGAATTGCCGCCCGGCACCCATGCCAAGCTGAACATATTGCGTGGCGGCAAGCCGCAGACGGTGGATGTGGTGATCGGCACGCTGCCTGGCGATAACGCCGGGCATGGCGGTGCTGCGGTGGCGGAAGACACCCGCAGCCTGGGTGTTGCGCTGTCGCCGATTACCCCGGATCTGCGTCAGCAACTCGATCTCTCCGATGCGGCGCGTGGCGCGGTGATCACCCAGATCAAGCCGGGTTCGGCGGCGGAGCAGGCCGGCTTGCAGGCGGGTGACGTGATTGTTGGCGTGGGCGAAAAATCGGTGGGCAGCCCCAGCGATGCCGGTGCGGCCATTCGCCAGTCGTTGAAGGCGAACCAGGCGGTGGCGCTGCGGATTATCCGCAATGGCGAGCCGATCTTCGTGGCTGTGGCGCCGGCTCAGTCTGACCAGCCGAGCGACGGGCAGGATGACGGGAATGGGTAGGTAGCCGTCGGTTTTCACGCGTCAGTCGTCAGAAAACGTATCTGACGACTGATGCGTGCCTAGAGCGGGATGCGATCTGATCGAATCGTTGTCGAATGTCGCATCCCGCTCTAGTCCTTTGTTTTGGCGAGCATGTTCATCCGGCAGCTGACCGCATAGTGCCGGATCATGCTCTAGGCCGAGCCCATCGGCTTGAGAGTCTCCAGGGTGGTTTCGCGCAGCAGCGCGGCGAAGAGGGTCAGGGCGTCGGAGGCGCCACGGTCCTGCAACGTGCCGGCGACGAACTGCACCGAGAACAGCTCCGCCTGGTCGGCGATGATCAGGGCGGCACGCCGAAGCGCCTGCTGGGCGAGGTCGGCTTGCATGTCTTCCGGCATGGTCTGCCAGTCGACCGCGCTCGAGGAGTGTTTTCTCATAGGCGGGAGTATGTGGGCCGACGCGTTAAAAGCTTCTTTCAAGCCATACTCGGCCGAAAGTGTTAAATTCTCCTGAGGCGCGCATGGCGAGGCTGGGATGCCAAACTGCATCCCAGCCTGCGGGAACCAGAGTCAGCCTCTGGTCAGCTCGTAAAGCGCCACCGTGGCGGCGGCGGAGACGTTGAGGCTTTCCATCGTGCCGGGCATCGCCAGGCCGGCGATCTCGTCGCAGGTTTCGCGGGTGAGCCGGCGCAGGCCTGGGCCTTCCGCGCCCAGAACCAGGGCCACCCGGCGTTCGGCCAAAGCGGTGCCGCGCAAAGCCGGGGCGTCGGCGGCCAGGCCGACTGTCCACAGGCCGGCGGCTTTCAGCGCCACCAGGGTGCGGGAGAGATTGACCGCCCGGATCAGCGGCAGGGTTTCCAGCGCGCCGGAGGCAGCCTTTGCCAACGCACCGGTTTCCTCCGGCGCATGACGGTCTTGCACGATGATTCCAGCGACGCCGAACGCCGCGGCGGAACGCAAGATGGCACCCACATTGCGCGGATCGGTTACCTGATCCAGCACCAGAAGCGGGCCGGGACGGTCCAGAACCGCAGTCAGGGTCG
>Ga0116229_10008281_pt1 | contig 16204 bp, 14 predicted proteins | sample S1TSphgellanicum_3_FD_87313 | JGI IMG/M metagenome (GOLD analysis project Ga0116229, IMG submission 87313) | Host-associated microbial communities from peat moss isolated from Minnesota, USA - S1T2_Fc - Sphagnum magellanicum MG | ecosystem: Host-associated > Plants > Peat moss > Unclassified...
AAAAAGCCGGCGGTCCATTGCAGCCTGGCGCCGGGATCGCTGGATTGGGCGCGAAGTTCTTGGGTGAAGTTCTGCTGGGCGTTCACGATCACATTGGTCGAAAGGTAGTTCGGCAATCCCGGAACATTCAGCCCCGTCGCGGTCAGGAGCGGGTAGGCCAGGCCGCAGGCCGACCCGCAGGGCGTTCCTTGGGGATCTGACGGGTAGCCGTAGACGCTGAGCGCCGAGTTATTGGTCAAAAAGTGTTGAAAATACGAGAGGTTGTAGAGCGTGCCGCTATAGCCGTTCACCGCCTCGCGCCGATCGAAGTAGGACGTATTGGAGATGATGCTGACCGGCCCTGTGTCCCATTCCGCCTTGAGGCTCGGTTGATAGAACCGATCGGGATCGGCCATCCGATCGGGCGTGCCGTTCAGATAAGACCCTGAACTCGGGTTCGAGATGCCGACCCAGTATTCATCCTGGTCATGCTGATTTCGCTGCTGATAAAGGAGGGTGGGCGTGATCTTGATTTGGCTCGTGGGCGCCCAGGTCAGGGCGGCGCGAAGCACATAGGTGTCGACGCGGTTGGCGTTTTGATCGGTCGCCGAGAGGGTCTGGTAATCGACCGCATCGATATAGCCCCCATCGCGGCGTCCCCAGGCGCTGACCCGAAAACCCAGCTTGTCCTCAATGATGGGACCGCCGACGGCGGCTCCGAACTCGTAGCTCGGATCGCCGCCATCGGTGAAGGCCAACTCGGCGTGCGCCATGCCGCTGAAGCGGGTGAGACTGGGCTGATTGGTGATGTATCGGATGGTCCCGCCTTCCGAGCCCGCGCCGAACAGGGTCCCCTGGGGGCCGCGCAGGACTTCAACGCGCGAGAGGTCGAAGACCGACGGCAAAGCGTTGTTGGCGTTAAGGCCGAGATTTCTCATCTGGATCGGCGTGTCGTCGATGTAGATTCCCGTGGTGCTCGAACCCGCGGTTGAGGCGATCCCCCGGATCGAGATGTCGTGGGTGTCCGCGTCATAACTCACCCCCGGCGTGAATTTGGCGATGTCGGCGAAGCTTTTGATGTCGAGCGTCTCCATCTTGCTCGCCGTAAACGCGCTGACGCTCTCGGGCACCTTGCTGAGGTTCTGGTCCTTTCTCAGGGCCGTAACGACGATTTCCCCCGTGTCTTTGGAGCCGGGCGCGTCGGATGCGGCGGTAGGGGTCGAGGCGGCGGAAGCGGTCTGCGCCCACCCAGAGCTCGCCCAGATCGCTGGCGTCGCCGCCGCCGCCATCACGCCCAATCGCAACCAGAGGCTTGGCTTGATCATCGTCCCCCCGTCCCAATCCGGTTCCACAAAAACGAACCGCTTGACCAAAACTCCTATGATAACCGCCCTTTGGTCAACTCTCTGTGATCACACAGAGAGCTCGGAGGACCAAAGACGGGCCCCTAGCCAGGCTTTGACGAAGGATGGGGCGAGGGGCGCCTATTCCTCCGTCATCCACGCACGAAGAGGGGCCCATGACCAAGCCCGGCGCAGCGTCGCTGAAACCTGGGGCGCGGGCGCGCCTCAGAGCCGGTCTCGAAGGGCATACCAGAGCATACCGAGGCTATAGAGCGGCGCTCGAAGCGCTGAGCCTCCCGGAAAGGGAGGCGGCTCGAGGGCCGAAAACACATCGAGCCCCTGAGGTTCGCCGAGGATCGCCTGGACCAAGAGCTTGCCCGCCAGGGTTGAAAGGATAACGCCCAGTCCAGAATATCCATGGGCGAACAACACCGCCCCCTCCCGTCCTATATGCGGCAGGCGCGTGCGCGTGACCGACACCAATCCCCCCCAGGCGTGATCGATGCGCACGCCGCGTAATTGCGGAAACACCCCTTCCATATGGCGCCGCGCGAACGCTCCGATGTCACGGGGCGGCTCTGGCGTATAGCGTTCCCCGCCCCCGAAAATCAGGCGCCCGTCGGCGCTTAACCGATAGTAGTTGACCACAAACCGGCTATCGGAGACCGCCAGGTCGTGCGCAATGAGCGCGGAGGGGTCCTCGAGAGGGGCGGTGCTCGCCAGATAGTTGGCGACCGGCATGATGCGTCGGTTGACCCTTGGGAACAGCCCCTCAAGCAGGGCGTCGCCGGCCAGGACCGCAAAGCGGGCCTTGATCGAGCCTTTGGATGTATAGACCTCAGCGCCGTTTTTCGTCTCGAGGCGCACCGCAACTGATCCCTCGTAGATCTTCACCCCCGCCTTCAGCGCCGCCGCGGCCAGGCCCAGGGTGTAGTTGAGGGGATGAAGGTGTCCGCCGCGCCGGTCGATCAATCCCCCATGATAGACGCTCGCCACTTCATCACCGACCTTGGCGCCCGACAGGAGGTCGACATGGGGATACCTGATCACCTGAGAGAGGCATTCCGCTTCAGCCTCCATCCAACGCAGATCGCTGGGCTTGGCCGCGCCGGTCAGATGCCCGGTGGTCTTAAGATCGCAGTTTATGCCGTGGTCGGCGATAAGGCCCACGACGAGGTCTCGCGCCTCGAACGCCAGATCAAGCAGAGCCTTAGCCCGCTCCACGCCTAAAGCGCGCACGAGGTCGGCGGCGCCCTTGCGCAGCCCAGGAATGATCTGTCCGCCGTTTCGCCCCGAGGCGCCCCATCCGACCTTGCCGCCCTCCAGAACCACAACCGAAAGACCGCTCTGCGCCGCATGGAGCGCCGCCGACAGGCCGGTGCACCCGGCGCCGACGACCACAAGGTCCGCTTCAGCCGCCTCCTCGAGCGTGGGGCGATCGGGAAAGGGATTGGCGCTGGCGACATAATAGGACCTCGCCATGGCGAGGGCGCCGTTGAACAGCACGCGCGTCAGACTTTCAGGAGCAGGTGATCGCGCTCCCAGGAGCTGATCACCCCGCCGTAGGCCTCGAGTTCAGCCTCCTTGATCGCCGCAAAGGCGCGGAAGAACGGATCGCCAAGGGCGGCGCGCACGGGCGCGCATCCGCTGAACCGCTCCATGGCCTCTTCCAGGGTCTTTGGGAGCGTGCGCGGGTGCTGGTAGGCGTTGCCGTTCTCAGGCGCGCTGGGTTCGATCTGTTCGTTCATCCCAAGATAACCGCTGATCAAGGCCGCGGCCATCGCCAGGTAGGGGTTGGCGTCGGCGCCGGGAAGGCGGTTCTCGATCCGGCGGTTCTGGCGGTCAGATAGGGGGACGCGCAGTCCACAGGAGCGATTGTCCCGGCCCCACTGAACATTGATCGGCGCGCTGTGACTTGGCCTCATCCGGCGGAACGAGTTGACGTTGGGGGCGAACAGGGGGGCGACAAGGGGGAGGTAGGTCTGAAGGCCGCCGATGAAGTAGCGAAACAGAGGGCTGTCTTCCCCTGACGGTGTAGAGAACAGATTATCTCCGCCCGGCCCGCCGCCCTCGCCGTGCTCCACCACCGAGATATGCAGGTGCATGGCGCTCCCAGGCTGGTGCTCCATCGGCTTGGCCATGAAGGTCCCATAGACTCCATGGTTGAGGGCGACCTGGCGCACGATCCGTTTGAACACCAGGACCTGATCGGCCAGATTGACCGGCTCGCCGTGAATGAAATTGACTTCAAGCTGCGCTGCGCCGGATTCGTGAATCAGGGTTTCGACATCGAGGTCCGCGACGTCGGAGTATTCATAGATGGCGTCGATCAGGTCTTCGTATTCGGTGACCGCCTCCAGGCCGTAAGGCTGAGGCGAGGTCTCCGCCCGTCCGGACCGGCCTGTCGGCGAGACCAGAGGAAGATCAGGATCAGGGTTGAGAGCGGTCAGATAAAATTCGAGTTCCGGCGCGACCACAGGGCGCCAACCCCGGGCATGATAAAGTCCCACGACAGTCTTCAGAACATGACGGGGCGAGGAGGCCCAAGGCTCGCCGTTGGAGTGATGGGCGTCGGCGAAGATGAAGGCGGTGGGGGTTTTCATGCCCGGCGCCACCCTGGCTGTGGACACATCCGGCCGCAGCACCATATCGGGATCCGAATAAGCCTCCTCGTCCCCCACAGGATCGGCGTAATCCCCGGTGATGGTCACCGAGAAGACGCTGCTCGGCAAGCGCAACACGCCGTCTTTGGAAGATTGAAGAAGCTTCGCAGCGGGCAAGACTTTCCCGCGCAAGACCCCGTTTAAGTCCGGGATCAGGCATTCGACCTCGGCGATCCCCTTATCTTTCACCCACTGGGTCAGCTTATCCATAGACCCCTCTGCGATCACAGTTAGCCCATCCTTGTCGCGACTAGGCTCTGCTCCGTCAAGGCGGCTTGGCCGCAGCGCCTGCGACCCGGCTGGCCCTAGGGAGAGCCGAAGGGTCATGCTAGTGCCGATCCGGCGGCGAGCCATGGAGAGCGGGACTCATGATCGGGATGCCGGCGGTGGGCGCGGACGGTCAGGAACGGCTGGACGCCGAGGCTTTGGCCGAGGGCGAGCCCCTGCTTCATGCGAGCGTCTACGAAGAGCTCCGGCGACGGCTGATCACCGGCAAGATTGTCCCGGGCGTCGGGCTTTCCACCCGCGGCCTCGCCCTGCAGATGGGCGTCAGCCAAATGCCTGTACGCGAAGCTTTAGGCCGCCTCTCCGCGGAGGGGGCGGTTCTGATCCGCTCCAAACGGAAGATCGAAACCCCGCCCATGACCCGCGAAAGGTTCACCGACCTTTTGGAATGCCGTCTGTTGTTGGAACCCGAAGCGGCGGCCCTGGCTTTGCCGCACATGGACGCTGCAGCCCTTGCGATGTTGCGCAGGAAGGACGCGGCCCTGGACCACGCCATCGCGGCGGGCGACGTCATCAGCTATATGGAGTGCAACGCCGCATTCCACTTCAGCCTTTACCAGCTCAACGCTCGCCCCACCCTCAACCGCCTGATTGAGGCCTTGTGGCTGCAGTTCGGTCCCTTCATGCGCACGGTCTACGAGAGCTATGGCGCCGCCAACCTGGTCGATCAGCACCGGTTGGCGCTCGACGCCGCAGACGCGCGCGACCCCGCGGCCCTCCGGGCCGCCATCGCCGCCGACATCGCCGATGGAATGGGCCTGATCGGCCGAGGCTGGCTCCATAGCCGGACCGACGCATAGGCCGCCTTGAGCGCTCCTAAGCGGCGGCCTTGGAAAATCGAGCATTGAGAAGAGGCCGAGCCTCATCAAGCGCGCGCTCGATAATGCTGACAAGCCGGTCGATCTCGGCGTGGGTGATGATCAGGGGCGGGCTCATCACCAGGGTGTCCCGAACCGCTCGGACCATCAGACCGTGGCTGATGCAGAGGTCGCGGACAATCGGTCCGGCTTGACCGGGCTGATCCCCAAATCTTTGATTGGTCCCCTTGCTGGAGACAATCTCCACCGCCCCGATCAGTCCGAGCGACCTGACCTCGCCGACCAGGGGGTGGGCGAGCAGCGGCTTAAGGCGTTCCGCCAAATAAGGGCCGACGTCTTCGGCGACGCGCTCAACCAGGCGCTCCTCCTCGATAATCTGCAGATTTTTCAAGGCGACCGCCGCTGCGGTGGGGTGGCCCGAGTAGGTGTATCCGTGCACAAAATCTCCGCCCTTGGCCCTGATCGTCTCCACGATGTGGGCCCCGACGCCGACGGCGGAGATAGGCAGATAGCCGGAGGATAGGCCCTTGGCCATGCTCACCATATCCGGCTTGATTCCGAAGTGCTGAAATCCAAACCATGACCCCAGGCGTCCGAACCCGCAGATGACCTCGTCGCAGATCAGGAGGATCCCGTATTTTCGGCAGATCGCCTCAACCTGCGTCCAGTATCCCTTCGGCGGTATGACGACGCCGCCTGCGCCCTGAACCGGCTCGCCGATGAAGGCGGCGACCTTGTCGGGACCCACCTGCAAAATCCGCTGTTCCAGGGCGTCGGCGGCGCGCGCTGCGAAGGCCTCCGGATCTTCTCCAAAGCCGTCTTCAAAGGGGTGTGGCTGCATGATGTGCTCAACGCCCGGCACCCAGGGACCGCCCTGTGCGTGCATCGCCTTCATGCCGCCGAGGCTTGCCCCGGCGATCGTCGAACCGTGATACCCGTTGACCCGGGCGATGATGATGGAACGGTTCGGCTCTCCCTTCGCCTGCCAATAGTACCGGGCGAGGCGCACGAGGGTGTCGACGGCCTCAGATCCCGAATTGTTGAAGAAGACGTGCTGAAGGTCCCCGCCAAGGAGCGACGCGACCTTTGTGGCCAGCATGACCGTGGCGGGAGCCGCGGTTTTGAAAAAGGTGTTGTAGTAGGCGAGCTCCAGCATCTGATCGTAGGCCGCCTTGGCCAGGACCTCGCGGCCATAGCCGACCTGCACGCACCAGAGCCCGGCCATGCCGTCCAATATGGCGTTTCCATCCCCGTCATAAATCGTGCAGCCGTCCGCCCGGGTGATGATCCGGCTGCCGCCGAGATCGCGAAGCAGGCCATAGTCCGCCTGCGCTGGAAGATGGTGAGCGACATCCAAGCGGCGGAGCTCAGCGATATCGTAGTTGCGGGGGGCCAATGTCTGTTTTTCCTTCATGCTACGGGGGAGCAAGCTCGCCCCTCAGGGCCTGGCCCAATAGGCCGAAGAAGGCTTGGGACTGAAGCCTTTGGTCCACCTGCCATTCCGGGTGCCATTGCACCGCCAAAACCGGCGTTCGATCGACCCAGGCCGACACACCCTCAACCAGGCCGTCGGGCGCGCGCGCCTCGACGGCGAGGCCGGCGCCAAGCCGCCCAAGGCCTTGAAAATGCACCGAGACCACGGGCATTCGGTCGCACTTCAGAGCCCGATGAAGCAGCCCGCCCGCGGTCAGCTCCACCTCGTGGACATGGTCGAACAGGGCGTCGAACTCTGTTTCGGGGGGCGCGTGATGGGCGAGACGCGCGCCAGAGCAGCCTACGTCCCGTCGCAGGGCGCCGCCGAAGGCGACATTGATCTCCTGAAATCCGCGGCAGACGCCGAAGACGGGCCGACCGAGGTCGATCATGGCGCCGATAAGGTCAAGCACCATGGCGTCGCGCGCATCGTCGAACGGCCCTTCTGCGTCCAAGGCGTCGCCTTCGCCATACCGCGCGGGTCTGAGGTTGCTGGGGCTGCCGGTCAAGAGGAGCCCGTCCAGCCGAACGGCGACCTCTCTGGCGCTCATAAGGTCAGGCAAGGCTGGCACGAGCAAAGCGGCCGCGTCGCCCCATCGCATGGCCGCGGCGAGGTAGCGGTTCATGACGCTCTGGCCCTGCTCGTGATCGATCCAGCGCGTGCAGCAGGAGAGACCGAGGACCGGCCGGACCGGGGACGCGGTCACGATAAACCCGCGGCCGGCGATCCGGCGCTCATTCCAGGGCCGGTCCGGCGTCGACGCCCGCGCGCAGGGGCCAGGCGCCGGTCAGGCATTCTTCAGGCACCAGTCATAGTCGAGAGACGAGACCACGGCGAAGAAGCGGTCCTGCTCGATCCGTTTGACCTTGGAGAACATTGAGACAAAGCGCGCTCCGAGGTAGTCGCGCATGAGATCTGAGGCCTCAAACGCGCTCACCGCTGAGAACCAGTTGGCGGGCGGACCAAGATCCATCGCGGCGGCCGCGGCATAGCCGTCGCCCTTAACCGGCGGCCCGGGATCCAGTTTGTGGGTTATTCCGTGATGAACGCCGGCCAAGAGGGCGGCGAGCGCGAGGTATGGATTGGCGTCCGCCCCCGCGGCGCGGTGTTCGACGTGTCGCCCTTTGGCGGGGCCCGCAGGAACCCGCAACGAGACGGTGCGGTTGTTGACCCCCCAGGTGGGCGCCACCGGTGCGTAGGAGTTGGCGCGAAAGCGGCGGTAAGAGTTGGCGTTCGGGGCGAAGATGGCCATGGCCTCGGCTAGGGTCTGTTTCATGCCGCCGATGGCATGGCGAAGCGCCGCGGTTCCCTGAGGGTCGTCGCTCGCAAAAATATTGCGGCCCGCCGCGTCGTTGACGCTCACATGCAGGTGTAAGCCGTTCCCTGCGCGATCGGTGAAGGGCTTGGCCATAAAGGTGGCTTCCGCCCCGTGGCGCGCGGCGACGCCCTTGGCGATCCGCTTGTACATGACCGCTTCGTCGGCGGCGCGCAGGGCGTCAGGCCCGTGCTTGAGCGTCAGCTCAAGCTGGCCTGGGGCATACTCCGAGATGGCGCCTTCGAGCGGCACGCCCTGGACGTCGGCGCATGCCCAGAGCTCGCGCAAGAAGGGTGAAAAATCCTCGAGTTCGCGAAGCCCATAGACGGCGTGCAGCGCGGGCTTCTCGCCGGTTGACGGCGCGCCGGCCAATGAAATTCCCCCGTCCGGCGTACGCCGGGGATCGATCAGGTAGTATTCAAGCTCGCACGCCACCACCGGCGTCAATCCGTCCGCCGCGAACCGGTCCAGCACCCGGCGAAGGACGTGGCGAGGATCAAGGTCGTTCGGCGTCCCATCGAGCTCATACATCGAGGTGATCACCTGAGCCATGTCCTCGCCGAGCCAGGGCGCCTTGACCAGGGTTCCAGGGACCGGTTTGGCGAGGCGGTCCGCATCACCGTCGTCCCAGACAAGGCCCGTCTCTTCGCAGTCCTGACCTGTGATGTCGCACACGAGCACCGAGCCTGGAAGAAACCGGCCATACTCATAGATCGGCAACAGCTCGTGGCGCCGAAGGCGTTTGCCGCGCGGCACGCCGCAAAGCGCTGTGAACAGGAGCTCGAAGAACTCAACCTCGGGATGGGCGCTCAGGAACTGACGCGCGTCCTCAGGATCCGCGGCAAGGTGAGGAGGGCCGGCCATCTGTGATCACTGTCTTGATGCACCTTGGCTGTCAAGCACCTTGGCGGCGGGCGTCTGTGGGGCGCGAAGGGGCCCAAGGTCAAGGGCGCCGCCCTTGTCCTCATCTGGCTTTGAGAGCGGGCTCCCGGACTGAGGGTTCATAACCGCCCTGAGCGGGGGCGCCAGGGTCCGGCTGACCGGTGGAGCGATCCTGCGCCCGGGCGTAAGCCCGCCGCCCCGGCCAACGCCGGGCGAGCCGGGTTGAAACCTTCACGCTTACAAGGCTCGCGAAAATTGCCGCGGCGAGGCCCCGACCACGCGCTTGAACGCGGCGCCGAACGCACTTTCAGATAAATAGCCGACCGTTGGAGCGACCGCCGAAATCGGCATGCCGCCGTTCGCCAGTCGGTCTGCAGCGAGCATCATGCGCCAGCGGGTCAGATAATCCATGGCGGGCTCGCCGACCGTCGCCTTGAAGCGCACCGCGAAACTCGATCGGGACATGCCCGCGATCTGGGCAAGCCCCTCGAGCGTCCACTTGCGCCCTGGATCTTCATGCATGGCCGCGATCACCGCGAACATCTGGCGGTCAGCCAAGGCGAACAGCCAGCCGGCGCTATCGCGCGAGCGTTCCGCAAGATGAAGCCGCAGGGCTTCGATCAGGAGGGTCTGAGCCAGGTGTTCTGCGATCAGGGAACTGCCGGGCTGGGGCGCGCGCAATTCTCCCATCAGCCGTTCGACGAACCAGCGCAGCGCCGCCTTGCTGGCCTCGGTGCGGATGTGAACGACCGGCGGCAGCATGCTGAGGAGGATGTCCGCATGCAATCCGTCAAAATCGAAATACCCGCCGACGCCTGAACAGCCGCCGCCCCCGTTCAGGACGCCGATCTCCCCCGCGGGGAAGGATGTAAGAAAGTCCTCCGCATCCATCTTCGGGGCGTCTGGAGCGCTATAGAGGCGAAACGCCTTGCCTGTCGCCAGAAGGACAAAGTCGCCAGCCGCCAAAAGGATCGGCTCGGGCGCGGTGTTCAGCTCAAGCCAACATTCGCCGGAGTTGAGGGCGTAGCACTTGATGCCTTCCTCCGCCCCAAAGTCGAGCGACCAGTCCCCCCCGGCGTCAAGGCCCCGGAAGGCGTAGCTGTTCGGTTTCAGAAGGGAGAGAACATTTGAAAGGGGATCCATGGGCTTCCTGGACGATGGCGACGAACTTGTGGACCTCAGAGCATGGCTCGTCCAGCCATAAACCGGCAAGCTTCCCGTAGGGCTTAGCTTGCCGATCAAACCAGGACCTTGGACATGCCCTAAAATACCGCCCTTTGGCTTTTGCAGAAGCGCGCTGCAGGCGCGCGAGATCGTGGTTCGGGCCCGCGCCGTCGCCATTAATCCCGTGGACCGGCTGATGCAGACCATCGGCGATCTGATCACCCCCGGGCTGGTCTATCCTTTTGGCCTGGGGTGCGACGTGTCCGGAGAGGTGGTCGCAGTCGGCGCCGGCGTGACCCGCTTTAAGGTCGGCGATCGGGTGCTCGGTCATGCGGTGGGCTCGGACAAGGCCCGCAACAGCGCCGCCGAGGGTGCGTTCCAGACGTTTGTCGTCCTTCTCGCGCACATGGCCGCGCCCTTGCCTGACGGCCTGTCGTTTGAGGCCGGGGCCGTGCACAGTCCAATTCCACCCGCTCAAGACGTTCGATGGGTCTGCTCCGAGGCAAGTCCAGTTTATTCCTGGTGACGATTTAGGGCGCGACGCTCTAGGGCGGAGGTTACGAAGGGGGTCGCGAGATAAGCGCCTGCGCGGCGCCCTCAAGATTGCGGCGGATTTTGGCGGCCACCTCGAGGGTGCAATCTTCCAGAGCTTCAGCGACGGGTTGGCGAAAACGGGGTTGGTGGCGTGCAAGTTTGCCAAGCTCAACGACAATGGGATCGTTGGCGACATTCGCCGCCGCTTGGATGACGGCCTCGGAAGGCGAGGTCTTGAGCAGATCCAAAAGGTTAGGCCGCGCCTCGATCCGTCCAAGCTCGCCGAGGGCGCAGGCGGCCGCGGTCCTTACCTGTTCAACCTCATCCTTAAGCCGTTCCACAAGGGCGGCGATCAGACTTGGGCGGGCGGTGACGAGAGCACAGGCCGCCAGCCTGACCTCCGCCAGTTCATGGTCAAGCGCCGCCTCAACGACGGCGGGGTCCAGGCGGAGCCTGAGCTGCTGGGCGGCCCTCAGGGCCGCACCAAGAGTGGTCCGATTGAAGTCCCCATGATCCATCGAAGATCTCAGGACGGCGAGCGCATCTTCGCCTCCGATTTCGACGAGCGCCCTCAACGCTTCGGTGACTTCGATGAACGGCCGTCGCGACTCAAAACCCTTGAACCTGCGGATGACCCCGCCCAACGGCCGCACGGCGCGCGCAATCCGTCGCCGCGCCGCCTCGCCAAGGACCTCGGCCGCATTGCCGGACGTTATCCTGCCGATGCAATCGCAAATCTCATCGTCGGTCATGTCAGCCGCAGCCATGCGCGCGGGCGGATCCGCGCCCTTCGACGCTGCTCCGGGCCGTTGCTCTTCGTCTTCGAAGAACAGGTCGTACTGACCCTCTTCGGGGTTGATCTTCGACGTATTGAGCCAGGACGCTAAGCTGATCCCAGGCACAGCCACCTCACGACTCAGGATCTCGGGAAGAGCCTAAAACAGCGCGCACGTTCGACAAGCTGAAAAGACCCGAACTCTGCGCGCCAGTCCGCCAAAACTGTCGAAGCGGATCGGCCAGGAGCGGGCGGCGTCAGCCCGCGGACGCCAAAGTCTTAGGCGCTGCGGGCCGGACCAGGGCCTAAGCGAGGCGCGAGGCGACATCGCAGCCGGCCGCAGAGGCGCCCCGCCGCGCGTCGAGCTGCCTTAGCGCCCGATTAGAAAGGCGTGTCCTTCCTGTAAAGGGCCCCTTTTCCAATCCAGCATGGCCTTGGCTCCGCCGCCCATGCGCTCAAGACGCGCCAGCCTACCCAGACACGGCGAGCCTATCCAAACGACCCTTCAGAATGGGGCCGGTCAGGCCGCGTCCACGCAAAGAAAATGGATGTCGACCTTCATGCCTCGGCCGGGAGATGATTGGACGTCGATGCGCGCGGTCGCGTTTTGCATAAGCGAGCGGACGATCAAGGCTGAAAGCTTGCCCGGCTTGGGCCAGGAATAGCCCTCGGGAAGACCAATGCCGTCGTCAGCGACGAGGACGCGGCATCCTCCTGCGGCGTCCGTCGTACTTTTCAAGGTGATGGTTCCCCCGTTTCGGCCCTTGAAGGCATGCTTCAAGGCGTTGGTCAGGAGCTCGTTGACCACCAGGCCCGCGGGCATCGCTACGTTGAGCGAGGCCAACCAGGTATCCACCTGGAGATCAAGATGAATGCCCTCCATCGCGTGGGCGCGCATTACCGCGGACGCGATTTCGCTGAGATAGATGCCGAGGTCGACGACCGCTTCGCCGGGAGATGCGCCCAGCGCACGATACAAAAGTCCGAGCGCCTCGATCCGCCCCGCCAGCCGGTCGAACCCTTCGCCCGTGGACCGGTCGGTAATGCCTCGGGCCTCGATCCGGATCAGCGCGGTGATCATCTGAAGGTTGTTCTTCACCCGGTGCTGGAGTTCCTGCAACTGGATGTCTTTTTCGCGAACCTGCTCTTCGAGGTCATCGACAACGGAGGCGCCTCGCGAAGGGTTCGCGACCAGCGCTACGAGCCTGAAGGTCGGATTGCCCGCCTCATCTTCAATGATATTGGACCAGGCATCGACCCTTAACCGGCCGCCGAGTTGTGGAATATTGAACGCTCCGAGGTGCTCGCCGCCTTGGGTGATCGCCTCGCCCAGCGAAGAGGTCTCAAGCTGCGCCGCCGCCCCCGGGAGACTTTGCCAACCCTTGGCGAGGACCGTCGCATTCGACTGGCCGGAAAGGCGTTCGAATTCCCGGTTTGCGTAGACGACCCTTTCGGTCGGATTGAGTTCGGAAACGGCGACGGCGATCGGGATCTGATCGAGGAACTGTTTGAAGTGATCGCTTTCCAGAGCGACCGCCAGGTCAGGGCTTTCCATGAGCTGCTCTACGGTGTCTGGGGTCGCATCCATGGCAGATAGCATCCGCTCCTTTATCGTCATGGGCGCTCGGCGTCGCCCGTATTAGGTCGCGAGCTGCTAAGTCTCAATGAATTTAAGGATGCTCGAGGTCCCGCGCCGCCCTCAGCCTGTCCCTAGCGCAAAATTAACGGTAAGCGCCGGCGATAAGGACGGCCCGTCTTCGAGCGCGCCCACCAGCGATCTCCTAGATCCAGAGGCAGAGCCTGGCTTATGCACACCGGCCCTATCACGACAGGCGATCAGGACGCCGCGTTTCGGGAAACGTGGCGTTCAATCCTGTCGAGAAGGCTCATACCCTAGCGTCGCAGACAGGCGCCCTATATGCGCGGCTCCAACGCCGCAGCAGCCGCCGATCAGGGTGGCGCCCGCCTTGATCCAGCGGCGGGCGAAGGCGCAATAGGCTTCGCCTGTGAGGTCCGCGCGAACCGAGTGCAGGGTCTCATTGGCGCCGCCCGCCTCCGGCGATGGCTCGAAAGCGTTGGCGTAGACTCCGATTTCGAGACTCGCGCCCCGGTCTCGAAAGACGCCGGCGGCGATTTCGACAGCGGAGGCCATCACCTCAGGCCGGCTGCAGTTGAAAAGGAGAGCCTGCGCCCCGGAGTCGGCGGCCCAGGCGGCGGCGTCCTCAACTGTCTCGCCTGAGCGGAGGCGCGGCGCGGCCGAATGTTCTGCGCCGATGTCGTCTAAGAGCGTGAAGGAGGTCCAGAGTGGCTTTCCTGTACCCGCAACGGATGCGCGCGCGGCTTCGGCCTCGGCGATCAAGCTAAGCGTTTCTGCCAGCCATAGATCGACATATGGCTGCAGATTCTCGACCAGCACGTTCAGATAGTGCGGCGCACGCGCGGGATCGAAGTTCTGCGGCTCGTAGGAGCCAAAGATCGGTGGCAAAGCGCCAGCGACCAGAGGCCGGCGATCGGGAGGGGCGGCGGCGGCGGCCTCGCGCGCAAGCCGGCCGGCCAGTGCGATCAGCGCTGGGCCCTCCTCCCAAAAGCGGTTGAGGCCAATATGAAACGGGACCAAGGCATAGCTATTGGTCGAGATTACATCAGCCCCTGCGGCGATGAACTCTGCATGAGCCTGACGGACGACGTCCGGCGCTTCCATGAGCGCCAGCGCCGACCATTCCGGCTGGCGTAACGGCGCACCCAGCCGAGCCAGCTCCCGGCTCATGCCGCCGTCTAGGATGCGAACGGCGGCGGTCATTCAGCGGCTCCGAAGGCGCAACAGCTGATGGATATTGTCAGCGCGCTAGGATTTCAACTTGATCACCCAACGCGCCGGCGCCAAGCGATCGTCTTAACCTGGCCACCAGGAGACGTCGCTCCAACCCGGCGCCGGGTCAGGATGGGCGGTCGCGCTCAATCTGGCCCGGGCGGCGGGCGTCCGCACATCCGAACGCCAACTTCTGGAGGTCGGCGGCCGCTCGGTCTTGTTATCCCGCCGGTTCGACCGGGATGGCGATCATCGCCTCCCGTTCCTTTCGGCTCTGTCGATGATGGGGCTCCGAGACGGCGAACCCGCCATCTACCCAGAACTCTGCGACGTCTTGAACCCGAAGGGTGCGCGGACCAGGCAAGACGCCGCTGAGCTGTACCGCCGCATGGCGTTCAACATCCTCATCTCCAACCTAGACGACCATCTGCGCAACCATGGCTTCTTGTGGCTGGAGCGGCTGGACCCTTTCGCCCGCCTACGGGGCTTGGCGAACACCGCACGGCCGTCCCGTTCGGCGTCAGCCCGCATTGGCCACAGGCGCACCGTCTTGCCGAAGTGCTCTACCAGCTGGGCGGTCACTACCGCCCCGTCGGTGCAAAGAACGCCGCGATCGCCATCTTCAACTGCGAACATGATCAGCTCCGGTCGCGCTCAGGCTACTGTTTCCAGGTCAGTCTGCCGGAATTCATCGTCCGTCGCCAAGATCGGGACGCGGTAGAACTTGGCGCAGGCGTAGTGCAGACAGTCCCCGAGGTTCAGGCCGTGCCGACCCGCGCGATAGCGATGGGCGGCAGACAGCGCCAGACGCGTCGCCTCCATCGCTGGCGGGAGATCCCGAATCTCGATCCCCCTCTCGTCCAGAAACTCCAGGATGATCGGTTCGACGGCCTCCACGGACAGGCCGAATTTGTCCGGACGCGCCAAGCCGAGCGCCGCTTCCAGCACCGCCACGGCAGAGGTCATGCGGTGCTCGGCCGACACCAGGGCGTCGGACATGCGGTCCGCTTCGGGTTCATCCGACAAGACCGCGATGATCGCGCAGGCGTCGACGAACATCAGGAGTTGTTCCACATCTCGTCGAAGGCCTCCTTGGGCAGCGGCGCCCTCGCCAGCTCGCTCAAGGTGACGCCGTGCTTGGCCCTCAGCCGCGCCGCCGTCTGCCGCGGCGTCTCGGCTCCGCGCCGCCGCTGAATCGCCTCGCGCATAGCTATGACGATCGCGTCGGTGATCCCCACTCCTTCCAGTTGGGCGAACTTGCGGGTCAGCGCATCGGCCTCCGGATTGTTGACATTGATGGGCATCTGGCGCCTTGTGTAGATACGACTAACTACAATATGGACGAACCTATCTACACGCGCAAGTTCAGTTCCCTTTCGGGCCGACGTGTCGCCTTCCACCGCGCTTCCACGACGCCGAGAACGGCCGGCCTCATGTGACTTAAGTGCTTGAAAGTATTGGCGCGCCCGGAACGATTCGAACGTCCGACCCTCAGATTCGTAGTTTCAGATTCCGCTGCAGCATGTTCGCCCAGCGTCCAGCGAACCCGGGTGGAGCACGGGGATCCCGGCGTCGCGCTCGGGATCTACGCCACGGTGCTCTTCTTCCTGGGGCTGGCCGATCGCTTGGGAGACCTGGCCGATCCGCTCACCGATCAGGTTGGTCTGACACTGGCGGAGGCGCAGTTGCCCAAGCGGGTCCGCCCCAAGGCGGAGGCCCGCTGAGATGGACCGCGAGATCGAGGTGTATATCGACTGGGATGGGGCCGCCCGGCCCGTCGGTCGCCTATGGGCGAGGGCTAAGCTACGGCCGAGGTCAACCCTCCAGGCCACTCGCTTACTGTGCAGCGGGGTCATCTCATCCCGATTGACGCTGGGCGTCTCAACGGGGCTTTCGGCCGTGGCGTTGGCGATTAGGTCGGGTCGCACTGGCGACGCCGCTCACTGAGCCGAGTTCTTCACGGCCGACTATTTATTCAGTCCAAACTCGAGGGTTAGGCGGTTTCGGCTATTTTGCCGATCGTACGACATGCCCTTGGTAAACTTCCGCAGAAGCAGGATCCCTAGGCCGCCAATCTTGGCATGATCAAGATCGCCTGGCTGCTCATGATCCGGAGCGGCCGTTGGGTCAAAAGGCGCGCCCCTATCTTCGATAAAGACCCAG
>Ga0116229_10008282_pt1 | contig 16203 bp, 12 predicted proteins | sample S1TSphgellanicum_3_FD_87313 | JGI IMG/M metagenome (GOLD analysis project Ga0116229, IMG submission 87313) | Host-associated microbial communities from peat moss isolated from Minnesota, USA - S1T2_Fc - Sphagnum magellanicum MG | ecosystem: Host-associated > Plants > Peat moss > Unclassified...
TAGTCGTCGCACTCGAGTTCCAGCGGGAGCTGGAAGCGAATGCGCCGGGCAGGCGGTGCCGCGAGTGCCATGAATCTGGTTCGATTCGGTTCAGCTGGGAAGCGGACCTTTGCACCTGCCCTTGCCCGGTAAGTCAAGGAAGCCACCGATGCCTGCCTTCGACAACCCTACGACAACCCTGCGACCACCCTTCGACAAGCTCAGGGTGACATGACCCTTCGACAGGCTCAGGGTGACAGAGCAACTCGTCCGGCCCGCCGTCAGGCTGAGCCTGTCGAAGCCCGAAGCCCGAAGCCCGAAGCCCGAAGCCCGAAGCACGAAGGTTGGGAGCAAAGGTTTGCCACCGATGAATCGCGTCGTCGCGGGCGCACACTCGCATCCTGTGTAGGTAGGGACGCGTGCCCCCGATCCCCCAGTTGTCGCGCGGTCGCAAGGAGATGGGGACCGGCGTCGAAAGGCCGTTTTGTGCAGGGCATAATTCCCTTTGGTTCAGCGAAGTGGTTCGACGGCGAGCGCCCGACTGCGGAAGAGAGACTTCGTCGCTACGTCGAGCTGGTGCAAATAATCGCCTCTCGGACGTTGCAGACGCGCTACCGCGGTTCAGTACTCGGGGTCTTCTGGTCGCTCTCGAACCCGATCTTGATGACGGCGGTCTACGCGCTGATCTTCGGTACGGCGTTCTCGTCGTACTACGGCGGCTCGGTGCGGCGCTACGTGTTTGCGACCTTCGTCGGTTTGGCGATCCTAAACGTATTCTCCGCGACGTCGTCGCAAGCGTTGACGAGCATCGTTTCCAACGGCGGCCTGCTGAACAAAGTGCGTTTGCCGTTCACGATCTTTCCGGCCTCGACGGTCGCGGCGAATTTCTTTCAGTTTTTCGTCGGCACGTTTCCGGTGCTGTGCGGCGTCACGCTGTTCGAGTCGCACAACGTCGTCAATCTTTTCGCGCTGTTCGTTCCGGCGCTGGCGCTGATCCTCGTCTCGCTCGGCTTCTCGCTCATGACGAGCGCCCTCTACGTGTACTTTCGCGATCTGCCGTACCTCTACGAGATGGTCGTGTTCATCGTCTGGATCACGAGCCCGATCTTCTATCCGGCCTCGCTCGTACCGGCGCACATCAAGCCGTTCCTCGCGGTCAATCCGATCATCTACATCGTCTCGAGCATCCGGCAGATCGCGCTCTCCAAAGATTGGCCCGATCCGCACCTGATGATCGCGGCGCTGTGCTCGGGCGTCGTGTGTTTCGCAATCGGCGCGATCGCGTTCACGCTGCTGCGGCGCGATTTCATGGATCTTCTGTGAACGCGATCGCGGTCGACTCGGGCACGCTCTTCCGGCGGACGCAGGAGGAGATGTCGTACGATCTCAAGCGCCTGGTGCTGCACTCCCTGACGCGCAAGTATAAGCCGGCCGCGCGCCGGCGGGTCCTCGATTCGGTCACGTTCACGATCGAGCGTGGCGAGAAGGTCGGGATCATCGGCGAAAACGGCTCGGGCAAGTCGACGTTGCTCAAAGTTATCAGCGGCATTTTACAGCTCACGACGGGCTCGGTCAGCGTGCACGGCCGGATCGCTCCGCTGATCGAACTGGGAGCAGGGTTCGATCCCGACCTCTCGCTCCACGAAAACGTCGTGTACTACGGCGTGCTCTTGGGATTCACGAAGGCCCAGATGCTCGACCGGGCCCAGCGCATTCTCGATTTCGCCGAGCTCTCCGACCGGGCCAACGAGCCGCTCAAGGCCCTCTCGTCGGGCATGAACGCGCGGCTGGCCTTCGCGGTCGCCACCGACGAGCATCCGGACATCTTGCTGCTGGACGAAGTACTCTCCGTCGGCGACCAAAACTTCAAGGGAAAATCGTCGGCTCGTTTGCAGACGCTTTGGACCGAGCATTCCACGATCGTCTTCGTGTCGCACGACCTCAACTTCGTTCACGCCCAATGCAACCGCGTGATCTGGCTGCGTCACGGACGAGTCGTGGCCGACGGCGATCCCGACATCCTCATTCCCGAGTATCAGCAAGCGTCGCTCGGCCCGCGACTGCCGGCCCCCGCCCCGGTCTAAGCGGCCCGTCTTTTCGCAGCCTGGTTAAAACTCCAGGCCGATCGCGTAATCTTCCGCGCGGCGCGTGAGGTTGGGGTTGTAGTAGGGATCGGGGCGCACGTCGGTGCCCCAGCGGCGCTTCATGAAAGCTTCCTCGCGGTAGAGGATCTGCCGGCGCGCGAAGGTCGTGTCGTGCCCGCGGCTCTTCGATTCGCCGTGGCGCAGGACGACGTGCGGCAGCCAGACGTTGCGCAGGCCCGCTGCTCCGGCTTTGAGGCAGAAGTCGACGTCGTTGAAGGCGATGCCCAGCTCCTCTTCGAGTCCGCCGAGCCGATCGTAAACCTCCTTGCGGACCATCAGGCAGGCGGCGGTCACCGCCGAGTAGTTGTTGACCGCGCGCAGCATCTGGAAATAGCCCGGCGAAGCGCGCGGGAAGTGCTTGTGGCTATGTCCGGCCACGCCGTTGATGCCGACGATCACGCCGGCGTGTTGGACGGTGTCGTCGTCGTAAAGCAAGAGCGCGCCGACGGCGCCGACCGCGGGACGCTGAGCCTGTTCGACCATCGCTTCGAGCCAGTCGGCCGTGACGATTTCGGTATCGTTGTTGAGTAGCACGAGGAATGCGCCGCGCGCGTGTTGCGCCGCCCAGTTGTTGATCCTCGCGTAGTTGAACGGGACGTCGTACTCCAGCAGACGCAGCCGCGGGTCGCGCTCGGCCCAGTGCGCGAGCACGGCGCGGGAAGCGGTTTCGGTCGTCCCGTTATCGACTAGCAGCACTTCGAAATTCGGATACGTCGTGCGCGCGAAAACCGAGGTCAGGCAGCGGTCGAGGTCTTCGCCGTGATCGCGCGTCGGCACGATGATCGTGACCTGCGACGGCGCCGCGATCCGGTAGCGGACGATATGGACCCCGGGCGAGCCCGGCACGTCGCGCACCTCCCCAGGTTCGCCGCGGCGTTCGAGCGCTTCGCCGAGGGCCCGCCGCGCGGCTCCGTTCGAGTCGCCCGGCGCGTCGCCCGGGCCCGTGCTTGGCTGCGCGCGCCGGTGGTAGAGGACCCGCGGAACGTGGTGGATGCTCGCGCTGCGCTCGGTCAACCGCAGGGCCAGATCGTATTCGTCGCCGTCGCCGAACTCCGGCCGCAGCCCGCCCAGTTCCTCGATCAGCGCCCGGCGATAGACCGCGAAGTGCCCGGTATACATGCGCGAGAGGAATGAGTCGGGCGCCCAGTCGGGTTTGAAGTGGGGGTCGCGCAACGCGCCGCTCGCGTCGATGGTGTCTTCGTCGGAGTACAGCATGTCGACGTCGGGCCGGCGGTTGAGGCATAGCGCGGCTTCGAAGCAGGCGTCGGGAGCCAGCAGGTCGCCGGCCTCGAGGAAGCCCGCGAAGTCGCCGGTCGCGCCGGCAAGCGCGGCAGCCCGCGCGCTCGCGATGTCGCCCGTAGCGGCGCGCGCGGCCGGGCGGATCCGCGGATCGCGCGCGGCGTAAGCCGCCAGGGCCGAGGCGGTGCGTGGGTCGCTCGCGGCGTCGCCCAGGCAGAGTTCCCAGTGCGGATAGACCTGGGCCAGCACCGACGCGACGGTTGCCTCCCCGCGTTCGCCGAGGGGACCGGCGACGCCCAGCACGAGCGAGATCACCGGGCGCACCGGGAGCACCTCGCTGACCTCACGCAGGCGCGCTAGATCGGCGGGGCGCGAGTGGTGCGCTTGCAGCCACTGGCCGTACGGGCCGCCGGCGGTGATGATGCTGCGCTCGGCCGGGTCGAGGGCGAACGGCGGCATCGCGCCGGCCGGCGAAAACCCGAGCCGTTTGCGCAGGGCGAAGAGCGCGTTGCGGAGCTTCCAGAAAAGGCTGAGCTCCATCGTCGCGATGCGCTCGGCCATTCGGCCGACTAGCGGGCCGGCCGTGGCGGCGACGCCCGGGTCTTCGCCGGAAGTCGCGGTCGGCTGGTCAGACGCGCGGACGCCCTCCCAGCAGGCTGCGGCGGACCCGCACCAGCAGCATCTTGATCGCCCAGGGCCGGCTGCGCTGGATCGTGCGGATGACGGCGTCGATCTCGGTCGTCTCGCCGCGCACGAGTTTGAGGTCGGATTCGATGTGCCCCTTGAACATCTCGATCGTCGTTCGATGCGCGGCCCGGACCTGCTGCAATTCCGCGTCGAGCCGGGCGACCGCCTCTTCGGCCTCGTGGTGTGCTCTGGTCCGTTCGGCGAGCGCCATCTCGCGCGAGATCGCCACGTCCGCGGCTTCTTCTAAGCGCTCGGCCAGCAAATCGCGTTCGTCCGTGGCCTGGCCCAGGAGTTCCAGCAACTCGAACTCGCGCTCGGCGATCGTTTCCCAGAGCGTCTCGATCGCGGCCTCGGCCTCGAGCAGCCGCGCGGCTAACTCGTCGCGCTCGGCGGCGATCTCGCGTTGCCGTTCCTCGAGCTCGTACTCGCGCTCCGCGATCGAACTCCACAGATGCTCGACCGACGCTTCGGCCTCGGCAAGGCGCAACGCGAGCGGCTCCGCGCGTTCGGCTTCGGTCTCGCGCTGGATGTCCATCAGCTCGATCGCACGGGCGGCCAGCGCCATCTTCAGTTCTTCGAGTTCGGCTTCGGCCGCGGCGCGCTGCCGGGCTAGGGCATCCCGTTCGGCCGCCGCTTCCTGCTGCAGTTCGACGAGCTCGAGCTCACGCGCGGCCATCGATTCGCGCAGCTGCGCGGCCTCGGCGACGGCGGCCTCGCGCGCCAGCACGATTTCTTGCGCTTCGACTAGCCCTTCGGCGAGCGCGTCGCGTTCCGCGAGCACCTGCCGCAGTTCGACGGCAGTGCCGAGTTTTGGCGAGGCGACGGCGGCTGCGGGTGCGACGGTTCCGGTTTCCGCGAGCCGCGAGGCCAGCGTCTCGAGTTCGGCGCGCAGGCCCGCGAGCGCGGCGTCGGCATCTTCGGCGTCGGCGCGAGCGTCGGCCAAAGCCGCCGAATGCTCTTGGGCGAGTTGGACCAGGGCCGACGAACGTTCTTCGGCGATGCGAATCAGCTCGCGTTCACGGACCTGGGCCCGTTCCTGCACCTCGGCCAGCCGCCTCGCCAACTCGTCGCGCGCCGCTTCGCTTTCCTCGAGCGATTCGGTCAGCGACTGCAGCGCGTCGGAGCGATCGTCCGCGAGCGTCCGCAGCTCGCCGAGCGCCGCTTCGGCCTCCGCTTCGTTGGCGCGGGCGAGCTCTTCGAGTTCGCGGCGCACCGCGGCGAGCGATTCGTCGGCTCGCAGTTCGGCGAGCCGGGCGGCGGCTAGCGTTTCGGAATGTTCTTGGGCGAGGCGCGTGAGCGCGGCGCCGCGTTCCTCGGCGAGCTCCTTGAGCTCGAGTTCGCGCGCGTGCTGCAGCCCCTGGGCTTCGGAGAGCCGGGCCTCGGCGCTCGCGGCCACGGCCTTGACGCGCGCGAGCTCATCCTCGCGCGCCGCGAGCTTGCCGTGCAACGATTCGCGCTCGCTGGACAGCGCCTCGAAGGCCTTGTCGACCGCAATCCGCAGCGCCGACGCCTCGCCGACCGAGCGCGACGCATCCAGCAGCGCGGCGCGCAACCGGTTGACTTCCGCGAGCGATTCGCGCAGCGTTTCGTCGCGGTCATCTTTGCGCAGCGCCGCGACTTCGGCCTCGGCCTCGGCCAGTTGGCGGCGCAACGTGTCGACTTGCGCTTCGAGCTCGGCCGAGCGGGCGGCGGCCCCATCGAGTTCGGCGATCCGGCGCTCGAGGCGCTCGACTTTGACCGTGGCTTCGGCGAACTTCATCTCCGCGCTGCCCAGTTCGTCGAGCGCCAACGCGAGATGATCGAAATCGGACACGGGCGTGATGCGCAAGACGAACTGCAAGGTGTCGTGTTCACGGTCGCTGCGAATCTCGTCGATCACGCCGCGGCTGAATTCGCGCTCGTCCACGGGCGGAAGCGCGTCGTTCTCAATAAATAGCGGCAATTTAGTCCGCTCGATCGCATCGATGCGGTAGCCGGCCCGAATGCAGAGTTCACGCACGCTGCGCAAGGTAAAAAAGCGGACATTCGCGCTGTCGTGCGCCCCGAGCGGGGCGTACTCAAACGTGCCGCGCAGCAAGGCCAAGCGCACGTTTCCGTGCGCGACGTTTGGAATCGCGACGATTGCGAAACCGCCATCGGAAAGGAAGGACCTCGTCTCGCGCAATACGCGAACGGGGTCGCGCACGTGGTCGAGGATTTCGTCAAACACGGCAACGTCGTAACGCCGGTCCCCGAGCACGTCGACGAGGGAGCGCGCATCCACATCAGCAGCGATCGCTTCCTCACACACGCCGCGCTCGTTCGCGATTGCATCCGTATCGTCGTCGAGGCACGTGACGCGGTTTCCGCGCGCCGTCAGCCGGCGGGCCACCTCCCCGCTCGCGCTGCCCACATCGAGGATGCGCTTTCCGTTTCCGACCATCCGGACGATGATGCCGTGGCTCGATTCCGGATCGAACTCGCCATTTGAAGCGGTTCTCGTGCTCGGATAACGTTTAGCGCGCGGACTAATCAATCAACCCCCCGCAGGATGCCGCCGGAAAGAATGTGAATCGAGCCCAGCATCGTAGGCACGGCACCCGAGCACTTCGACAGACGGTGCGATTTTGGCTTTCTCTCCCACCGGTGCCTTTAAGGGACCATGAACTCAGGCGAATTGCGCGACATCGTCCCGGAATTATCAGATCGCTTAACCGAACTGGAGCGCGAACGCCGGCGACTGGCGGAGCTCACGACCGCTTATCGTGTCGTCGAGCGGAGCAAGTTTGCCCAATTGCGTTTGCTCGCCGCCGACACGCGCGCGTTACTGGGGCGCGGCCTCGAATCGCGCAAGATCGTTCGCTCGGCGACGACCGCGAGCGAGGCGGCCTCAACGCGCGCGAACGGTTCGGTGCCGGTCAAAGCGTTCGGCGCGGTCGTCGAGCGCTTGATCGACGAAGTGACGCTGGCCCGCGCCGCGCAGCTCGATACGAAGGACGCGCTGGAAGCCGAGCGCAGTCGCAGCGGCAGTGACGATCCATACCGGCTCTGGATGTTGAAATTCGGCACGCGCGATATCGATCTGGCGCGCATGCGCGAGCTGATTCCGCTCCTGCCGCGCCGCCCGGTCATCAGCATTCTCGTGCCGACCTACAACACGCCGGAGCGCTACTTGCGAGCCGCCATCGAGTCGGTCCGCGCGCAGGTCTATCCCGATTGGGAACTGTGCATCGCCGACGACGCGTCGCCCGATTCGGCGGTGCGGCGGGTGCTCGCCGAATACGCGGAACTCGACGCGCGCATCAAGGTCACGTTTCGCAAGGAAAACGGCCACATCGCGCGCGCGACCAACTCCGCGCTGGAATCGGCGACCGGGGAATTCGTCGCCTTCCTCGATCACGACGACGAGCTCACGCCGGACGCGCTCTTCGAGTGCGCGCTGCTCGTCAACCGCTATCCCGACCTCGACATGGTCTATAGCGACGAGGACAAGATCGACGATGCGGGCGCGATCGCCGATCCGTTCTTCAAGCCCGATTGGAATCCCGAGCGGTTCCTCTCGCAGATGTACACCTGTCACTTCGCCGCCTACCGGCGGGCGCTCGTCGAAGAGCTAGGCGGACTGCGGCCCGAGTTCGACGGCAGCCAGGATTACGATCTCGTCCTGCGTTTGAGCGAGCGCACGACCCGCATCCATCATATTCCAAAGGTCCTATACCATTGGCGGATTCACTCCGCGTCAGTGACCTCGGGCGCGGAGGCCAAACCGTACGCCTATCAAGCGGCCGAGCGCGCCATCGCCGAAGCGCTGGAACGCCGGGGTGAGCCCGGGCGCGTGTCCGGCGTGCCGGGGTATCTCGGACACTATATGGTCCGTTACGACATTCGCGAACGCAAGAAGGTCAGCGTAATCGTCCCGACGCGCAACCACGGCGCCGACGTCGACCGCTGCCTCGAGTCGATCTTCTCCAAAACGACGTACAAGGATTTCGAGATCGTCCTGCTCGACAATGGTTCGGACGAGCCGGACTCGTTACGCCGCTTCGCCCGCTGGCCCAAGCGCGACCGGCGCGTGAAGGTCGTCCGTTACGACGTGCCGTTCAATTATTCGCGGATCAACAATTACGCGGTGGAGCATAGCGATGGGCACTACGTCCTGTTGCTCAACAACGATACCGAGGTGATCACGGCCGACTGGATGGAAGCCATGGTCGAACAAGCGCAACGTCCGGCGATCGGCGCCGTCGGCGGGCTGTTGCTCTATCCCGACGGTTCGATCCAGCATGCCGGCATCGTCACCGGCCTCGGCGGCGTCGCCGCCCATAGCCACCGCGGCTTTCCGGGCGACTCGCCCGGCTACGTCGGCGCGCTGCTGACGATCAGCAACTTCTCGGCGATCACCGGAGCTTGCCTGATGGTGCGCCGAGCGGTTTGGGACGAGGTCGGCGGCCTCGACGAAGAATTCGCGGTGGCCTACAACGACGTCGACTTCGGTCTGCGGGTGTGCGAGGCGGGGTACCGCAACGTGTTCCTGCCCCACGTGAAGCTGTATCACTTCGAATCCAAGAGCCGCGGCCTCGAAACGACGCCGGAAAAAATTCATCGCTTCGATAAAGAGAAGCAGTTGATGCGCGAGCGTTGGAAGACGGACTCGGCCACGGATCCGTGCTATAACCGCAATCTCACGGTCGACCGTGAAGATTTTTCCATCCGAACGCGTTAGGAGCAGTTTGCCTACTCTCTCCCCATCGTGGCTGGTCACCGGAGGCTCGGGTTTCATCGGGTCGATGTTCGTGCGCTTGGTGCTCGCGGAGCGCCCGGACGTCCGGATCGTCAATCTCGACGCCTTGACCTACGCGGGCAATCCGGCCAACCTCGCGGCGATCGAGCACGACCCCCGCTACCGGTTCGTCCACGGCAACATCTGCGACGCGGAGGCCGTCGAGGCCGCGATCGGCTCCGGCGTCGATGCGATCGTCAACTTCGCGGCCGAAACGCACGTCGACCGCTCGATTCTCGCGCCCGAAGAGTTTCTGCGCACCGACATCCTGGGCACGCACGTCCTGCTCGAGGCCGTGCGCAAACATTCGATCGCACGCTATCTCCAGGTGTCGACCGATGAGGTCTACGGCCACGTGGCCGACGGTCTCTCGAAGGAAGGCGATCCGATCGAACCGCGCTCGCCCTACGCCGCGAGCAAGGCCGGCGGCGACCTGCAGGTCTTCGCCTATTACACGACGTTCGGCACGCCCGTGCTCGTGACGCGCGGCTCGAACACCTACGGCCCCTACCAGTATCCCGAAAAGCTGATCCCGCTCTTCGTGACCAACCTGATCGAGGACGAGGCCGTGCCGGTCTACGGCGACGGCCTGCAAGTGCGGGACTGGCTCCACGTCGAGGATCACGCGCGGGGCATCCTGCACGTGCTCGAGCACGGGCAGCTCGGCAACGCGTACAATATCGGCGGCGGCACGCCGCGCACGAATCTCGAGATCACGCAGCGTCTGCTCGACCTCTGCGGCCGTTCGTTCGAAACCCACGTGCGGCACGTCCTCGACCGGCCCGGTCACGATCGCCGCTACGCGCTGGACTCATCCAAAGCCAGGGCGCTGGGCTGGTCGCCGCGCCGCGATTTCGAGACGGGCCTGGCCGAGACCGTTGCGTGGTATCGCGATAACGATACCTGGTGGCGGTCGATCAAGAGCGGCACGTTCAACGATTACTACAAACGTCAATACGCGGAGAGAGGGGCACGATGAAGGGCATCATCTTAGCAGGAGGGCTCGGCTCACGGTTGCGCCCGCTCACGAAAGTCACCAACAAGCATCTGCTGCCGATCTACGACAAGCCGATGATCTACTATCCGCTCGAGACGCTGTGCAAGGCCGGGATCGCGGATGTCATGATCGTGACCGGCGGCAACTCGGCCGGCGACTTCCTGCGCCTGCTGGGCAACGGCCGCGACTTCGGCCTCAAGCACATCAACTACACCTATCAGGAAGGCGAAGGCGGCATCGCCGACGCGCTGCGGCTGTGCGAACATTTCGCCGACGGCGAGCGCGTCTGCGTGATCCTCGGTGACAACATCCTCGAGGACGACATCTCGCCGTACGCCCGGGCCTTCGAAGCCCAGGCCAGCGGCGCGCGCGTGCTGCTCAAGGAAGTTCCCGATCCCGAACGTTTCGGCGTGCCGGAAATCGAGGGTGAACGAATCTTGCGCATCGAGGAGAAACCGGCCGAGCCCAAGAGCCGCTACGCGGTCACCGGCGTCTACTTCTACGACGGGCGCGCCTTCGATTTCATCCGCGGGCTCAAGCCCTCCGCGCGCAACGAGCTCGAGATCACCGACGTCAACAACCTCTATATCGAATCCGGCGACCTGCACTTCGACGTGCTCCCGGGCTGGTGGACCGACGCGGGCCAATTCGAAAGCCTGCACCTCGCGACGAACCTCGTCGCGGCCAAGCGCAAAGCCGAGAGCGCCGGACCGGTCGAGCTCGTGGTAAAGTAGCGGCGCTCGGATCGCTAAAATGAAAATCGTGGTCGTCGGCGCTTCGGGCCAACTCGGTGGCGACCTGATGTTGGCGCTGACCGAGCACGCGCCGGTCGGCGTCGATCACCGGCTGGTCGATATCGAAGTGCCGGCCGCGATTTCGAAAATGCTCGTGCGTCATCGTCCGGACCTCGTGATCAACACGGCGGCGTTTCACAACGTCGAGTTGTGCGAGACGCGGCCCGACCGCGCCTTCGCGGTCAACGCGCTGGCCGTCGACGGCTTGGCCGCGCAGTGCGCGGCCGCGGGCGTCGCGTTGCTTCACGTCAGCACGGATTACGTGTTCGACGGGCGAGCGAACGCGCCGTATGCCGAAGACGCCGCGCCCAATCCGCTGTCGTCGTATGCGATCTCCAAATATGCGGGCGAGTTACTGGTCCGGCGGCACCTCGCCGAAGCGTACATCGTGCGCACGAGCGGACTTTACGGGATCCGCGGCAGCAGCACGAAGGGATATACGTTCATCGACCGTATCCTTTCGCAAGCGACCGAAGGGCTTCCGATCCGGGTCGTTACCGACATCACGTTTTCGCCCTCTTACACCCGTCACGTCGCGCAAGCGATCGCGCGCATCGTCGAGACGAAGAAGTATGGGACGTATCATGTTACCAATTCCGGCTATTGCACGTGGTACGAGTTTGCCGTCGAGATTTTGCGGCAGGCCGGCCTCGACGTGCCCGTCGCCCGAACGACGAGCGCTGAATTTCCGAGCCTCGCGCGCCGTCCCGCGTTTTCGGCGCTCGGTCACGCCGCGCTCGACGCCCTCGGCTTCCCGCCAATCCCGACGTGGCAAGAGGGCGTTCGCGCATACTTGGCCGAGCGCCGCGAGCCTGCGCACTCCAGCTAACGGCGCCGCCGACGCGGCGGCCGGGCGATGACCGATCTGCGCGGGTACCCCGCTGTGCTCCAGAAGAGTCCGAGCCCGGCACTGGGCAAGCTCGACGAGTGGCGCTTCGTCGACACGCTTTTGCGCAACGTCGATCCCGAACACACCTTGCACGTCCCCAAGGGGTCGAGCCTCTTCGTGCGCGGCTGGACGCTCGTGCCCGACCCGCCGCGACCGGCCCGCGGCGTGCTGGTTTCGATCACCAAGGACGTCTGGTTCGAAGCTTCATACGGCAAGCCGCGCCAAGACGTCGCCGCCGCATACTCGGAAATCGGCATCGGCGACTGCGGCTACGCCGGAATCGGAAAGCTGGCCGGTTTGCCGGTCGGCGCGCACGAGTTCACGATCGCGGTCCTGGACGAGAAGGGCGGCTATCACGAGTTGGCGCGGCAGCCCTTCGAGGTCGTGCCCTCGCGCGCGCAGATCGCGCGGATGGCGCTCGCGCCGGAAGGCCGCATGCGCATCATGATCGACGACGTCGCGACCCTGCGCGATCCCGCCGCGTTCGACGGCAAGAAGTTGCGCGCCAAAGTCGGCGACGTCGTGTACGTGCGAGGCTGGGCCATCGACGCCGAGACGCAAACGGGCTTGACCGGCGTCTTCGGGATCTTCGACGACGACGAGTTCGTGGTCGGCGTCCACGGGCTGCCGCGCGACGACGTGGCTGAAGTCTTCGCGACGTCCCGCGCGCAGAAGAGCGGATTCACGCTGCGCATGCCGACTCAGCAGATGGAGGTGGGCACGCATGCGATCGACGTGGCCGTCGTTGCCGCCGACCGGCACTCTTACGCGATCCATCACGTTACCGAGCTAGAACTCACGAGCCGTTAGGCGCGTCCCACGAGGATCTCTCTATGAAACTGAAACGCTGGCCGCTGCGCCTTGCCGCGCTCGCCCTGGGGGGCCTGGCCTTGACCTCGACGCCCGCGCGTGCGGAGCAGGTCTTTTTCGGGGTCTCGGACCGTTGGCAAGATCTGGTGACCGACGCGAGCCAGTGGACGTACGTTCAGAAGCACGCCGACGGCTTCTATATCAACTTCCTGATGCTCAATCGCGCGATCCACAACCAGCATGGCGTATCGCTCCAAACCCTAGCGCAGACATGCGCGCTGTTCGCCACCCACACGGCCTACATCGAGTCGGACATGCGCGCGGGGGAAGCGTCGACCGAGCGGGAGCAGCAGTACATCCAAGTGCTGCATCAGGCCGGCTGCAAGGTCGCCTATAGCAGCCTCAACTATGGTTGGAGTCCCGACCGCGCCCAGAATCTCTCGACCTTCGAGCTCAACTCGAGCGAAAGCCAGCGCCTGAACTTCGTGCAGGTCGCACCGTGGCTGATCAACGGCGACATCAGCGGGCCCTCGATGGCCAGCCGGCCCGGCTACAACGAGAAGGTGCGCGGGTATATCTTGGCCGCCGACGGCTTCTCGACCGACGGGCCCCTCGGGTACTTCGCGACCGACTTCAGCCATTTCCGCGCAGGCGAAATTTCGCTGGTCCGCTTCGCCCACGCGAACGGCAAGAAGGCCGTGATCATGATCTCGCCTTACGGCGCCAAGGTCCGGGCCGACGCGTACGACCCGACGCGCGACCTGTTGGCGACGGGCCAAGCGCTGGTCCGCATGCACGAGACCGAGCACGCGATTCCGGACATCTGGGCCATCCTGCAGTACGCGACCGACATCGTCACGACGCCCGAACAGATCGGCGGCAAACCGGCGAACACGGTCACGGGGCTCGCGTACTGGCTGATCCAGCACGTGCACGATCCCGGCCGCGTGGCCAAGTTGGAGCTCGCGGCGCCGGCCGGAGGCGCAACGAGCGCGAACGTGGCGCTGCGCAACGAGAGCACGTGGCTCGATCTCGCGCCGGTCTTGCATCTGACCTTGCACAACGCCGGCGGCAGTTACGCGGCGACCCTGCGGTACGACGGCCGCGACATCACCGAGCAAGCGGCGAGCGCCGGCGGCGTGGCCCTGATCGGGCCGGCCGAACTGCAGCCGGGCGCGCGGCACCAGCTCACCTTGACGCTGGCCCGGAACGGCCCGGCGGTCAGCGTTTCGTCAATCCTGCGCGACGGCAACGATTCACCCTCCACCGGACCCTTCGCCGAGCTGACGCTCGCGCCCAATCCCAACGCTTCGGCGGAGATCCACCAGACGCTGATCGTCCGGCCCGCAAACTCGTAAGGCGCGCGCCGCCCGCTTGGCTCTCCAGGCGGGTCGTGTGCGGCGCCGAAGGTTCGAGCGATGTTGAGACGGCGGCTTTTGCTCGGCTCCCTGGCCGCCGGCGGCGCGTTGCTCGCCGGCGGGCGCGCTAGCGCGGCCGGCAGCGAGCGCGTTGCCGTGCGTCTGGGCTACGTCGGCACGCCCTGCGAAGCCGTCACGTTCGCGGCGCCCGGCGGCGAACCGTTCCGTCGCCATGGCCTGGCGGCCAAACTCGTGCCCTGCGCCGACGATGCCGCGCTCGCCGCCGCCCTCGAGGCCGGCCGGGTGGACGCGGCGTCGATGAACCTGCCCGCGCTCATGGAACCGCTCGAGGCCGGCACCGGCATCCGCGTGGTCGCGGGGCTGCACGCGGGCTGCTTGCGGGTGGTCGCGCCGGAAGATTTCGTGCTGCGTACCTTCGGCAATCTCAAGGGCGCATCGATCGCGACCGACCGCCTCAACGGCCCATCGATGAAGTTGCTCTCCGCGCTCCTGCGGCGGCAGGGCGTCGATCCGAAAACCGACGTGTCGTGGCACGTCTACGACCCGGCCGCGCTCGAGCCGGCGCTCGACGCCAAGTCGGTCGATTGCGTCGCCGCGCAGGACCCGCTGGGCTACGCGCTGCTGGCCGATAAGAAGGCGGTGGCCTTCCTCAACACCGCCGACGGCGGCTTCACCTGCGGCGATGGCATCGGTCGCGGCCATCACTGCTTCCTGGCGCTGCATGCGGGCCTCGTCGACCGGCGGCCGCAGGTCGCCGCCGCCCTGACCCGCGCCTACGTCGACTCGTCGAACGCCGTCAGCCGCGGAGTCGGGCCGTGGGCGCTGGCCGAAGTGCGCGGCCGGTACCTCGACGCCGACATGTTCGAGGCCATCGGTATGCTCTCGTCGTACGACTGGCACGCCTCGACCGACCTGGTCCTCGAAGAGATCGAGTTGACCGCCCGCGACTTCCGCCGGGCGGGCTTGCTCAAGGCGGCGACCGATCCCGAACGCCTGGCCGACCGCGCCTTCGCCGACGTCCTCCACTCGTAGTGGCGCGTGGAATTTCGCGGCGCGGCCTGCGTGCCACGTTTGCGTTAGCGGCGCTCGCGGCAATGCTGGCGGTTCCGTTCACCACGACCAGGCCTGCCGGCGCGGCCGGGCGGGTCGCGCCCGATTTCACGCTCGTGGATCAGAACGGACACCCGTTCACGCTCTCCCGGCAGCACGGCCGCCCGGTCGTGCTGTTCTTCGGCTACACCCACTGCCCCGACGTGTGTCCGACGATCCTGGCCAACCTCAAGAGCGCGCTCGAGTCCCTGGGTCCGGCCGGCCGCGAGGTCGTCGTGGCGCTGGTGACCGTCGATCCGGCCCGCGACGGCGCGGCCGAGCTACGCCGCTACGTCTCGATCTTCAACCCGGCGTTTCGCGGCCTCAGCGGCAGCCCGGCGGCGCTCGCGTCCGTGTATCGCGCCTACCACGTCCACTTCGCCAAGGAAGCGGCGAGCAACGGCGACTATCAAGTCGCCCATACCGCGTTCGTGTACTACGTCGGCCGGGACCGGCATATCCGGGGCTTGGGAACCTGGAGCGATTCGCAACCCGTGCTGCAGGACGACTTGCGCGAGATCCTCAGCCGGTGAACAGGCCGCGGTAGACCGCCGCGGCGCCCGGGAACGAGGTGGCCGCGAACAGGATCCAGCCGGCATCGACGAACGCGAAGGTCGCGACGATCGAAATCGCGGTCAGGGCGGGGCCGCCGGCGCGCAGCAACGGCACGGCGGGCACGACCGTCATCGACCAGACGCGATGTACGGCGAGGCCGAGCCCGTGCCACAGCCCCCAGACCACGAACGTCCAGGCCGCGCCGTGCCAGAGTCCGGCGACGGCCATCGCGACGAAGAGGTTGGCTACGACGACGGCCGGCGGACGCCGGCTGCCGCCCAGCGGAATGAAGATGTAGTCGCGGATCCAGCTCGAGAGCGACATGTGCCAGCGGCGCCAGAAGGCGGCGATGTTGGGCGCCCAGTACGGCCGGTCGAAATTCTCGGGGATCTTGAGCCCGAGCAACCCGCCGATGCCGATCGCGATGTCCGAATAGCCGGTGAAATCGAAGTAGATCTTGCCCGCGTAGGCGAGCGCCGCGATCCAGTAGTCGGCCCGGCCGTACGGCGCGCCCGGCGTGAGGATCGCCTGCGTGAAGACGCTGAACGAATCGGCCAGCACGATCTTCTTGAAGAGCCCGAGGCCGATGCGATACAGATTGAGTGCCAGCTCGTCGCGTGAGAGCGGCCCGATCCCACGGACTTGCGGCGCGAAGGATTCGTAGCGTTTGATCGGACCCGCGACCAGCGTCGGGAAGAACATCGCGAAGACCGCGAACTCGAGCGGATCGACCGACGTGAGCTTGCGCTGATACGCGTCGACGAGCACGTGCACGAACTCGAAGGTGAAGAACGAGATTGCGAGCGGCACGACGACCTGCGGCGCGGGCAAGATGTTGTGCCGCGCGATCGCGTCGACGGTCGCCGCCAGCAGCTTGGAATA
>Ga0116229_10008283_pt1 | contig 16202 bp, 15 predicted proteins | sample S1TSphgellanicum_3_FD_87313 | JGI IMG/M metagenome (GOLD analysis project Ga0116229, IMG submission 87313) | Host-associated microbial communities from peat moss isolated from Minnesota, USA - S1T2_Fc - Sphagnum magellanicum MG | ecosystem: Host-associated > Plants > Peat moss > Unclassified...
CTCCGTGCTTGCTGCGGGCCACGGTTTTGCTGCGGGCCACGGTTTTGCTGCGCGCCAGGGTTTTGCTGCGTGCCAGGGTTTTGGTCCGCGCCGCGGTCTTGCTCGGCGTCGGTGCCTTGCCGCGCGGCGCCCGCAGCGATCGTTGGGTTGCCGGAGCCGCGCTCTTGATCTTTCTCATCGTCTAATCCTTGGTGTCGTCCTACCGGACAATATCAGGCCCTTTGCACCATCGGACCCAGGGGCCGACCCCCGAGCAGGTGCATGTGGAGGTGATAGACCTCCTGACCCCCGTCCGCGTTGCAATTGATCAGCAGGCGATAGCCGCTTGCTGCGATTCCCTGTTGCTTTGCGATCGTCCGTGCCACGATAAGCATATGACCCACCAAGGATTCGTCCTCGTCCGCGATGTCATTGACCGTGGGGATGACCTTGTGGGGAACGATCAAAATATGTATCGGCGCCAGCGGCCGGATATCGAGAAACGCGATGACTCGGTCGTCTCGAAATACCACGGTGGCCGGCACTTCGCCGGCAATGATCTTCTCGAAAATGGTCGCCATGTCAATCCCCGGGGGCGAGCGGCGCGCCGCCGCCACAATTTAAGTCAAAGACTATCAGGATCCCGGGTCGTTGTTTTGGGATCCCGGGTGGTTGTTCGGCCGTGCGAGCGCCCGACGAACGCGATCGATCGACGAATAGTAATGGGAACGATTCGCATGTAGAATTGGGCCCATGGACAGCATGGCGTTGAACGACTTGGCTCCGGGTGCGAGCGCCCGGGTGGTCTCGGTTGGCGCGGGGGAGGCGTCGGCGCCGCAGGAGTTGTCGCGGCGTCTCGCCGAGCTCGGGTTTCTGCCCGGGGAGCTCGTACGCGTCGTCGCGCGCGGCTTTCTGTCGCGCGAGCCGATTGCGGTCCGCGTCGGCACCGGCACGTTTGCGCTGCGTCGCTTCGAGGCGGCCTGTGTCCGTGTTCGACCGGAGCCCGTCTAAAAAGTCACGGCCCCATGGACGCCCTCACTGCGGCTGGCCCGAGTCCGTTGATCGCCTTGGTCGGCAATCCCAATTGTGGCAAGACGGCGCTGTTCAATAGGCTGACGGGCAGCCGTCAAAAAGTCGCGAATTACGCCGGCGTCACCGTCGAACGCAAGGAAGGCTCGCTGCTGACCCCGTCGGGCCGGCGCGTGCGAATTCTCGACCTGCCGGGAGCCTATAGCCTCGACGCGCTGACCCCCGACGAGCAAGTCACGGCCGATGTGCTGCTCGGCCGGCGCGCGGGCGAATCCCAGCCCGACTTCATCGTTTGCGTCACGGATGCCACGAACCTGCGGCAGAATCTGCGCCTCACGCTGTCCTTGAAGCGCTTGGGGTTGCCGATGGTCGTGGCGCTCAACATGAGCGACATCGCGCGGCGCAAGGGCATCGTGATCGATGCGTCGCGACTCGCCGCGGAACTCGGCGTGCCGGTCGTGACCACGGTCGGCGTCAAGTCGAGCGGCGTGCGGCCCTTGATCGAGGTCCTCGACCGGGTGGCGGCGGCCCCGTCGTCCGTCGCCGTCGACACGGCGTCCCCGGTCGCGTGGCGCTCGCCGACCGCCGCCGAGCTCGAAGAGGATCAGGCCCAAGTGCGGCGCATCTTGAGTGCGGTCGGTGCCGATCGCATCGACGCGGCGACGCGCAGCGATCGGGTCGATGCGATCCTGCTGCATCCGGTGATCGGACCGGCGCTGCTCGCCGTGATCCTGTTCCTGGTGTTTCAGGCGGTGTTCGCCTGGGCCCAAATTCCCATGGATGCCATCAAGGCAGGCGTCGATGCGCTCGGCGGGTGGCTCGCGACGGTCGTGCCGGCGAGCTCGTTCCGCGACCTCTTGATCGACGGGGTGCTCGCGGGGACCGGCAGCGTGCTCGTGTTCCTGCCGCAGATCGTGATCCTCTTCTTCTTCATCCTGGTGCTCGAGGATTCAGGCTATCTGCCGCGCGCCGCGTTTCTGCTCGACCGCATCATGGGCAGCGTCGGACTGTCGGGCCGTGCGTTCATCCCGTTGCTGTCGAGCTTCGCCTGTGCGATTCCGGGCATCATGGCGACGCGCTCGATCCAGAACCCGCGCGACCGGCTGGCGACGATCATGATAGCCCCGCTCATGACCTGCTCCGCACGGCTTCCGGTCTATGCATTGATCATCAGTGCCTTCATTCCGCGCCGCCCGGTGTGGGGCGGTCTGCAGCTGCAGGGGGTCGTGCTGTTCGCGCTGTATGTGCTCGGCGTCGCGAGCGCAATGGCGGTCGCGTACGTCCTGAAGCGCAGCGGCGGCGGCACGCGCTTCCAGACCCTGATGCTGGAATTGCCGAACTATCACTGGCCGAATCTGCGCACGCTGTGCATCGGGCTCTGGCAGCGCGTCGAGATCTTCCTGACCCGGGTCGGCACGATCATTCTGGCGCTCATGGTGATTCTCTGGGCCTTGAGTTCGTTCCCGGCGCCGCCGCCCGGTGCGACGGGTCCTGCCATTCAGTACAGCATCGCGGGTCATCTCGGCGCCGCGCTGGCGGTGATCTTCCGGCCGATCGGCTTCAATTGGCAGATCTCCATCGCGCTCGTGCCGGGTCTCGCGGCACGCGAGGTCGCGGTGGGTGCGCTCGGCACGGTGTATGCGTTGTCGGCGACCGGCGCCGACGTCAGCAGCGCGCTCGCACCGCTGATCTCCCATTCCTGGAGCCTGCCGACGGCGCTCTCCTTGCTCGCCTGGTACGTGTTCGCGCCGCAATGTCTCTCGACGCTCGCGACCGTGCGCCGCGAGACCAATTCCTGGCGCTATCCGATCATCATGGCCGCCTACCAGTTCGGTTTGGCGTATGTGGGCTCGTGGCTCACGTTTCGCATCGCCACGGCGCTGCTCGCCTGACGGCGGTCCCCCGCATGCACCGCATCGATCAAATCCTCGTGGGCCTCGTGGTACTGGCGAGCGCGCTCTATGCGTTCCGGGCGCTGGCGCCGCGCACGTACCGAACCCGCTTTCTCGGGGTGCTGGCCGCCTGGGTCGAACGCACGCCCGATTCGCTCCCCCTGCGCGCGCTCGCGCGCCGGCTCGTGAGTTCGGCGGCGACCTCGACCGGCGGCGGCTGTGGCGGCTGCGCGAACTGCGGGTCCGATGCCAAGACCGCCGGGTCGCCCAAGGCCGCCGGGTCGCCGGAACCGCTGCCACGAGAGGTCGGCGTGCGGCTGTCCGCGATCGGGCGGCGGCGCAGCGGGCCGCTCAGCGGCCCGTGAAACGCGGCGGCCGCTTGTCCCGAAACGCGGCCAAGCCTTCGGCAACATCCGCCGTGTCGCCGAGCAGGGCCTGGGCTCGAGCCTCCGCGTCGAGCCGTGCGTCGAGCGAGTCGCGCGCGGCGACGTTCATGGCGGCCTTGATCGCCGCGTAGGCCCGCGTGGGACCGTCGGCCAATCGTTGCGCGATACGCAGCGATTCGGCGGCGAGATCGGCATCCGCGACGGCCGACCAGATGAGGCCCCACTGCGCCGCCTCGGTCGCGCTCAAGGGCTCGCCGAGCAGTGCGAGGCCCTTGGCACGCGCCGTGCCCACGAGGCGGGGCAGATGATACGTGGCGCCGAGATCGGGCATGAGACCGAGCTTGGGTGCGAACAACTGGATGAAGCTCGCGGACCGGGCAGCGAGCACGATGTCTCCGGCCAGCGCGAGACTCGACCCGGCACCCGCCGCGATGCCGTTGACCGCGACGACGACCGGCACGCTGAGCCGATACCAGGCCTGCACCATGGGATTCAAGTGCTCGCGCAGCGCCGCGCCGATGCGTTCGCCCGTGTTCTGGGATTCGTCGCCGCCGGCACCGAGGAGGCCGTCTTGCGCCAGGTCGGCGCCGGCACAAAACGCGCGGCCCGCGCCGCAGAGCAGCACCGCGCGCAGCGAACCGTCCGCCTCGATCGCGGCCGCCGCCGCGGTCAAGTCGGCGACTAGCGGGAGGTTCAGCGCGTTCAGCCTTTCCGGTCGGTTCAGCGTCACGACGCCGAGGCCGGCGCGGCGCTCGAACACCACGGTTGTGAACTTCATCTCGTTCAAAATGACCTGGCCATCCCGTCCGTGTCACTCTCGTGCCGACTGCGCCATACTAGCATCCGCATGCCGCTGCCCCGCATTCTGGAAAATCGACTGCGCTTACCCGTGATCGGCGCGCCGATGTTCATCGTCTCGACGCCGGCGCTCGTCGAGGCGCAGTGCCGCGCCGGCATCGTCGGCTCGTTTCCGGCGCTGAACGCGCGGCCGCCCGCGCTGCTCGACGAGTGGCTCGCCCAAATCACCGAGCATCTGGCGGCCTTCGCGCACGCTCATCCTGCGGCTCGCGTCGCACCGTTCGCCGTGAATCAGATCGTGCACGCGAGCAACGAGCGTCTGGCACGGGACGTCGAACTCTGTGTCAAGTATCGCGTCCCCATCGTGATCACGAGCCTGCGGCCGCCGGCCGACGTGGTCGCTGCCGTGCATGCCTACGGCGGCCTCGTGTTTCACGACGTGATCAACGTCAAACATGCGCGCAAGGCGGCGGAACAGGGCGTCGACGGCATCATTGCGGTCTGTGCCGGGGCCGGCGGTCATGCCGGCACCTTGAGTCCGTTCGCACTCGTCAAGGAGATCCGCAGGTTCTTCGCGGGCACGATCGTGCTGTCCGGCGCGATGAGCAGCGGCGCCGACATCCTGGCCGCGCAGGCGCTCGGGGCGGATCTCGCCTATCTCGGCACCCGCTTCATCGCCACGCTCGAGGCGAACGCGAGCGCGGAGTACAAACAGATGTTGATCGATTCCTCCGCGGCCGACATCGTCTACACCTCGCTGTTCAGCGGCGTTGCCGGCAGCTACCTGCGCGCCAGCGTGGCCCGCACCGGTCTCGATCCGGATCGCCTTCCGGACGGGGACAAGGCGAGCATGGATTTCAACGCGCTGGCGACGACCGAGTTGAAGGCCTGGAAGGATATTTGGAGTGCGGGCCAGAGCGTGAGCGGGATCGACGCCGTGCTCCCGGTCGAGGCGCTCGTGCGGCGGCTAGTCGCAGAATACGAGGACGCGCTCGAGCGCTTGACCGCGTCGCGCGTGGGGTCGGTTTGCGCCTAACCGCCGAGCAGCTGCCCGCGGCGCTCAAGGCGGGCCTTCGTCCGGTGTACCTCGTGTCGGGCGACGAGCCATTGCTCATCGAGGAGGCCGCGGACGCGATCCGGGCCGCGGCGCGCGCGGCCGGATACACCGAGCGCAACGTGTTCTTCGTCGAGCGTGGCTTTGCCTGGGACGAGCTCACGCACGCGACCCAGTCGCTGTCGCTGTTTGCGCAGCGCCGTCTCGTCGAGCTGCGCATGCCGTCGGGCAAGCCCGACAAGGGCGCGGCCCAGCTTGCGCAGCTCGCGGCCGATCCGCCGCCGGATGTGCTGTGCCTCGTGATCGCGGGCAAGCTCGACAAGAAGGCGAGCGATGCCGCGTGGGTCCAGGCGTTCGCGAGCCACGGCGCTTGGGTCACGATCTGGCCGGTGTCGGCGGCGCAGCTTCCGGCGTGGCTCGCCGCGCGGGCGCGTCGTGCCGGCGCCGTGCTGGATCCGGCCGCCGCGCAACTGATCGCCGATCGCGTCGAGGGCAATTTACTCGCGGCCAACCAGGAAATCGACAAACTCGCGCTGCTCGCGACCGACGCTACGATCGGGACGGACCTCGTGCGGCGGTCGGTCGGCGACAGTGCGCGCTACGACGTGTTTCAGCTGGCCGAGGCCGCCGCGGCCGGCGAGGCCGGGCGCGCGTTGCACGTGCTGCAGGGGCTCAAGAGCGAAGGGGTCGAGCCGACGCTGATCCTCTGGGCGCTGGTGCGTGAGGTGCGCGGCCTGTGGCAGGCACAGGAACGCAATCGCTTGCAGTCGACGCAGCGCAGCGGCTGGAATCAGGCCGCGACACCGTCCGCGGCGGCACTCGCCCGGCTGCGCGACCTGCCGTTGGGGGCGCTCATCGCCGAAGCCAGCCAGGTGGATCGCATCGTCAAGGGGCTCGCCGCCGGGGATGCCTGGCTGGGGTTGACCGGCCTGACCGCGATGCTGGCCGGTGCTTTGCAACCCAATCCGGTTTCAGGCAGGGTAGCCTAAATGAATCCCATGGGCATTTTTGGCGGGACCTTCGATCCGATCCATTTTGCGCATCTGCGCACCGCCTTCGAATTGCAGCAGGCGCTGCGTCTCAAGGAGATCCGCTTTTTGCCGGCGGGCAATCCACCGCACCGGGAGCAGCCGCTCGCCGATCCGGAGCTGCGCCTGAAGATGGTACAGGCCGCGACGGCGGGCCAGGCCGGCTTCCTCGTCGACGATCGCGAAGTGCGCAAGGCCGGTCCCTCGTACTCGGTCGAAACGCTGTCCGAACTGCGCCACGAGTATCCGGATCGAAGCATTTGCATGATCGTCGGGATGGACGCGTTCTTGAGCCTGCCGAAATGGTACCAGTGGCGCGAGTTGCTGCAGCTCGCGCATCTCGTCGTCGCACACCGGCCGGGCTGGCGTGCACCGGGCGTGGGACCGTTGGGTGAATTGCTGGTCGACCGCGGCACGGGCCGCATCAATGACCTGCACGAATCACGGTCCGGGTGCATCTACATCCATGCCGTGACCCAGCTCGAGATCTCCTCGACCGACGTGCGCCAGTCGATCGCGATGGGCCGGGATCCTCGCTTCCTGATGCCCGACTCGGTGCGACAATTGATCCTGCAAGCCAACTGTTACTCCAAAACACGGGTTACTTAGTGCCGCAACCAAAGAAGAAATCGACCACCAGGACCAAACGACCCACCGTCACGGCAGCGCAGCGCGCGCCGCGAGCACCGAAATCCCCGCCACCGCCCCCGACGTTGCTGACCGTGGTCTGCGATGCGCTCGCGGACATGAAAGCACTCGACGTCAAGGTGCTCGACGTGCGCGGACTCACCGACATCGCGGATTTCATGGTGATCGCGAGCGGCACGTCGGACCGCCACGTGCGTTCCGTCGCCCAACGCGTCGTCGAGAAGACCAAGGAGGCCGGATTCCGGCCGCACGGCGTCGAGGGGCAGCAGGACAGCGACTGGGTGCTCATCGACCTGTCGGAGATGATCGTGCACGTCATGTTGCCGCGGGTGCGGGAGTTCTACGGGCTGGAGAAACTGTGGGACATGACGGCCACGAAGCGCGCCGCGGCACGAGCCTGACGCCGGGGCGGCCGTGACGCGCCGGGCACCGTGAAGTGCCGGATGATCGCGGCGGGTACGCGGCTCCCCGAGTGGATCGATGCCGGTGTCGAGGATTACCGTCAACGCCTGCGCAAGCCGCTGTCGCTGGATCTGATCGAGATCGCGATCGCGGCCCGGCGCCCCGGGGATAATCCCTCGCCCGCCGTCGCCCGTGAAGGCAAGGACATGCTGGCGGCGCTCGGGCGCGACGATTACGTCGTGGCCCTCGAGGTGGACGGTGCGGCCATGAGCACCCTGAAGTTGAGCCAGTGGCTGGCCCGCCGCCTGCAGGAGGGGCGGCCGCTCGCGCTGCTGATCGGCGGTCCGGACGGTTTGGCCGACCCTTGCCGTGCGCGCGCCGACCACCAATGGTCGCTGTCGCCGTTGACGCTGCCGCACGGCCTGGTGCGCATCATCGTCGCCGAACAACTCTACCGGGCGACGACGCTGCTGGCCGGACACCCGTATCACCGGGCCTGAGGCGCGTTCGATCCGGCGTGCGCCGTCGCCCTTAAGCTATCCTAGCGGGTCATGCCCGTTCAGTACGTCTATCTCGCTTCCGCGTCGCCGCGACGGCGCGACTTGCTCGCGCAAATCGGCGTGCCTTTTCGCGTGCTCGGCGTGGCCGTCGATGAAGCGGCGTTGGCGGCGGAAGCGCCCGCCGATTATGTCACCCGGCTGGCGGTCGCCAAGGCCGAGGCGGGATGGCGCAGGAGCGGCGTCGACGCCGACGTCCCGGCCGCGCCCGTGCTCGGGGCCGATACGGCCGTCGTCATCGACGGGCGCATTCTCGGCAAGCCGCGGGACCGCGCCGATGCGCTCGACATGCTCGGTGCGCTCGCGGGTCGAACCCATGCCGTGTACACGGCCGTGGCGCTGCGCACCGGCGACGGCACGGCGGCGCGCCTCAGCCGCAGCGAGGTCAGGTTGCGCAGCATCGATGCCGCGGAACTGACCGCCTACTGGCAGACCGGCGAACCGTCGGACAAAGCCGGCGCCTATGCGGTGCAGGGCTTCGGCGCGATCTTCGTGCAGGAACTGCGCGGCAGCTATTCCGGCGTGATGGGACTGCCGATTTTCGAAACCGCCGGATTGCTGCGCGCGGCCGGCGTGCCGCTCTGGAGCGGCGCATGAGCACGGAGATCCTGATCAACGCGAGCGCGCACGAAGCGCGCGCGGCCGTGGTCGAAGGCGGCGTGGTCCAAGAGGTGTTTCTCGAGCGCGCCAGCCGTCGCGGGTTGATCAGCAACATCTACAAGGGGCGGGTCTCGCGGGTGCTTCCGGGCATGCAGGCGGCGTTCATCGAGATCGGCCTCGAGCGCACCGCGTTCCTGCATGCCTCCGACATCCTCGATCCGCGTCACGTGGACTCCGGGCTCGAGCCGCAGCGCAGCGAAAACATCCGCACGCTCGTCGCCGAAGGCAATGAAATACTGGTCCAGGTGGTCAAGGATCCCCTCGGCACGAAAGGCGCGCGTCTGACCACCTACATCACGCTGCCGTCGCGCTATCTCGTCTACATGCCCCAGGGTCGCGGGGTGGGCGTGTCGGCCAGGATCGAGGCCGAGGCGGAACGCGAACGCCTGCGCGCCGCCGTCGAAGCCCTGTTGCGGCCCGAGGAGAACGCGGGCTTCATCGTGCGCACCGCCGCCGAGGACGCCTCGACCGAGGCGCTGCGCGGCGACGTCGAATACCTGCGCCGGCTGTGGGGCTTCATCCGCGAGAAGGGCCTGCGCACGCAGCCCGGCCGCCTCGTGCATGCGGATCTGCCGCTGCACCTGCGGATTCTGCGCGATCTGTTGCGCCCCGACGTCGATCGCGTGCTCATCGACCAGCCGAGCGCGTTTCGCGAGATGCACGAGTTCGCGACCACGTTCATGCCGGACGTGCTGCCGCGCGTCGAGCTGTATGCGGAAGCGCGCCCGATCTTCGAACTGCATCACGTGGAGGAGGAGATTCAAAAGGCCCTGGACCGAAAGGTGCCGCTGAAGTCCGGCGGCTACGTGATCATCGATCAGACCGAGGCGATGACCACGGTGGACGTGAATACCGGTGCGTTCGTCGGACACCGCAACCTCGAGGAAACCATCTTCCGCACCAATCTCGAGGCGGCCGTCGCGATCGCGCGGCAGCTCAGGCTGCGCAATCTCGGCGGCATCATCATCATCGATTTCATCGACATGGAGGAGTCCGAGCACCGGCGCCAGGTGCTTCAAGCCCTGGAGAAGGCACTGTCCGCCGATCATGTCAAGACCAACATCTCCTCCGTCTCGCCCTTGGGTCTCGTGGAAATGACCCGCAAACGGACCCGCGAAAGTTTGGAACACCTGCTCTGTCAGCCCTGTCCTACCTGCGAGGGCCGGGGATTCGTGAAAACGGCCGAAACCGTCTGCTACGAGGTGTTCCGTGAAATCCTGCGTCAATCCCGGCAATTCGAGTGCCAGCAATTGATGGTGCTCGCGCATCAGGACGTCATCGAACGCCTGCTCGACGAGGAGTCCGCGGCCTTGGGTGAACTCGAACTCGTGACCGGCAAGCCGATCCGGCTGCAGACCGAGGCGCTGTATTCCGTCGATCAGTACGACGTCGTCTTGATGTAATGGCCTTGGGTAAGTTTGGCCGGGTGCTGCTGTACGGCGCGTCGGGCTGCCTCTGCGTCCTGATCCTCGCGATGCTGGCGGCGACCGTCGCCCTGCAGCGGGTGCCCCGCTATCAGACCGAGATCAAAGCCTGGGTGTACGCACAGACGGGTCTGCACATCCGCTTTGCGCGCGTCGCACCGACCTGGCGCTGGTTCGGACCGGAACTGTCCTTCGCCGAGCTCGACCTGCGTTCGAAGGACGATCGGCGATCCCTCGCGCGCGCGCATGGCGGGCGCATCGGCGTGAACGTGTGGCGCCTGCTCTCGGGCGGCAAATTGTTCGCGGGCCGCGTCGAACTCGACGCGCCCGAGATCGTCGTGACGCGCGTCGCGGCCGATCGCTTCGTGCTCGGCGACATCCGGCTCGAGGTGCCTGCGGGCGCAGCGGGGTTCGCGCTCGAGGATCTGCCGGAGGGCCAGCTCGCGATTCGCCGCGGACGCATCACCGTGGAGAATTGGAATGCGGACCTTCCCGAGCTCGTGCTCGATGCGGTCGACATCGACGCCGTGCGGCAATTCGAGCTCGCATCGCTCGGACTCACCGCGCGCCTGCCGGCGGCGCTCGGCGGTGCGCTGAGCCTGGCCGGCATGGCGCGCGGCGCGGCAGATCCGGGCACCCTCACGTGGAGCGCGGATTTGCGCGCCGGCGACATCTCCTTCGCCGGCTGGCATCGCCTGTTGCCCGACTACCTGCGCAATCTCGCCGCCGGCACGGGCGCGTTCGAGCTGTCCGCCAGCGGCAGCGGTCGCAGCCTCGCGCGCGCGGAACTCGCCTTCGATGCCGCCTCGGTCGTGACCCATCTCGGCGACGGCTCGAGCGCGGCGTTCGATCGCATCAGCGGCGCGGTTGCCCTGTCGCATACCGACGCGGATTGGCGGCTGACGGGACGGCGCCTGCAGGCGGTGCACGAGGGGCGCAACGATCCTCTCGCGCAGTTCCAGATCCGCTGGCGCGACAACGCCGAGGGTCTGCTCGAGTTGCACGCCCGCGCGAATTATCTGCGCGCGGAGACCTTGTTCGCGTTGACCGGATTGCTGCCGCAACAGGACCTGCGCGACCGGCTGCAGGCCATCGCGCCGAGCGGCCAATGGTTCGACGCGCGCCTGAATCTCGCGCGCGGCAGCCTCGAGGATCCCTGGCGGCTCGACGTCCGAGCGCGGTTCGAGGATGCGGGTTTCGCGCCCATCGGCACGGCGCCCGGACTGCGCGGGGTGTCCGGGAGTGTCGCCGGGGATCAAAGCGGGGGCCACGTCACGCTCGAGGGCACCGACGTGCGGGTGAGCTGGCCGCACCAATGGCCGGAACCGGTGGCGCCTGCCACGGTCAAGACGACCGTCTTCTGGCGGCGCGATACGCACGGGCTGCTCCTGGCCTCTCCGGAAATCGACCTCGCCAATGGGGACGCGGCGCTGCACGTGAAGGCGTCGCTCGCGCTGCCGAGCGAAGGCGATTCGCCATGGCTCACGCTGGTGGCCGGCATCGAGGGCCTGAACCTGGCCGCGGCGCCACGGTACCTGCCGCGCGCCAACCTCCCCGTCAAGGTCGTGGACTGGCTCGACCGAGCACTCGTCGCGGGGCACGTCGCGCATGCCGACGCCGTCTTGAACGGTCCGGTGCGACATTTTCCATTTCGCGACGGCTCGGGCGTGTTCGACGTCCGCTTCAGCGCCGATCGCGTGAGCCTCGATTATGCGCAGGGCTGGCCGCCGCTCGAGGATCTCGCGGCCCGCGCCGATTTCCACAACGAGGGACTGCGCGTCAAACTCACGAGCGCGGTCGCCGCCGGCGTCATGATCGACAGCGGCGATGCGCGCTTCGTCGACTTCAAGACCGGCGAACTCGACGTGCACTTGGGCGCGGCCGGCGATGCGTCGCAGGCGCTCGCCTTCCTGCGCGCGACGCCGCTCGATGCGCTCGCGGATCACGCGTACTCGAAGACCGAGGCAAGCGGGTCGCTGCGCGGCGAGATCGATCTGCACCTGCCGTTTCGGACCTTCGATCAGCGCCGCGTCCTCGTCCACGGCCAGCTCGACGGCGTGACCCTGGCGCGCACCGGCCTGCCGCTCACTGCGACCGACATGAGCGGCGACTTCGACACCGACGGGCCGCAGGTCGTGCATGCCGACGTGCACGGACGGCTGCTCGGCGGGCCGTTCCGGCTGCAGGCCAAGCCGCCCCGGTTCAGGCCCGCGACCCGCACCCAGCTCGAGTTTCGCGGGACGTTCGCGGGCGAGGCGGCACGCGCCGCGCTCGGCCTGCCCGCGACGATGTCGCTCGCCGGGTCCTCCGATTGGCGCGGCGTGCTGCGCATGGCGGCCGACCCCGTGCGCGAGCGCTCGCTGCATCTCTCCGCCAATCTCGCCGGACTGCAGTCGAGACTGCCCCTGCCGCTCGCGAAACCCGCCGGCGCGCCGCTGCCCTCGTGGGCCAACGTCGATTGGCCCGAGGAGGGCGGCACGCACATCAACTTCGGGCTCGGCGCGATCTTGCGCGGTCGCATCCTGCTCGATGCGGACGCCGACTTAGGCACCGCCCGCGTGAAGTCGGTGGGCCTCCTGTTCGGTGCGGCCGATCCCGCGCCGAACGACACTCAAGTCCTCACGATCGGCGGGCATGTCGAGCGCCTCGACCTCGGCGGCTGGCTGCGGGCGTTGCCGCCCCCCGACAAGGCGGCCAAACCGCTGACCGAGTATCTGCACAGCGCGAGTCTGCAAGTCGATCAAATCGACTATTTGGGTTTGCGTTTCCGCGACGTCGCGTTGGGTCTCTCCGCGCAAGGGGATCGTTGGAACGTCGACGTGGCCGGGCCGGATCTCGCCGGTCACGTCTCCTGGCCCATCGGCGCCGACCCCACGGAGCCCTGGAGCATCGAGTTCGACGAGCTCACGTTCGACTCGGCCGACGCGCCAGGCGTGCCAGGCGTGCCAGGCCCGACCGACGCCGCGGTCGCCGCCGACGGCGGTGCGGCACGGCCGGCCGCGGGCGTCGCCGCACCGGTGGGCGATCCGCGCAGCGTCCCGTCGGTCGATTTTCGTGCCAAGCAGGTGGTCTGGGGGGAGCGGCACTTGGGTACGGTCGTGGCGACGTTGCGACGGCACGATGACGGCGTCAGCCTCGATGCCTTTGCCGACACGGGGTCGAGCTTCATCGTCAATGCCCACGGGGAGTGGCGCGGCAAGGATGCCGGCACCGCCCACGTCGAGGGAACGCTGCAGAGCTCCGATGTGCGCGCCACGCTCGCGCAGCTCGGGCTCGCGGACGTGATGTCCGGCCGCAGCGGGCGCGTGCAATTCGACCTCTCCTGGGCCGGCGCACCGACTGCCGATGCGTTGCGCGAGTCCCGCGGCAAGGTGGACATCGCGATCGACAAAGGCCAGCTGCTCGGGGTCGATCCCGGGGCCGGCCGCGTCTTGGGGTTGGCCAGCATCGCCGAGCTGCCGCGTCGCCTGGCGCTCGACTTCAGCGATTTGACCGACAAGGGACTCGCGTTCGACTCGGCGCACGGCAGCTTCGACCTGCATGGCGGCAATGCCTACACCGACGACGTGCTGCTGACGGGGCCCGCGGCGGACGTCGGCATGATTGGCCGGATCGGGTTGCAAGCCCAGGATTACGATCAAACGGCGATGGTGACCGGGAATTACACGAGCAGCCTGCCGATCGCCGGTGCGCTCGCCGGCGGTCCGGTCGTGGGGGCGGCCGTGCTGCTGTTCACGCAGGTCTTCAAACAACCGTTGCGCGGTCTCGCCCGGGGGTATTATCGCATCACCGGAACCTGGGATAATCCCAGCGTCGAGCGTATCAACAGCGCAGGAGCCGCCGCGGCGACTGCAGAGGTTCCCAAATAGCATGGGCAAAGTAGCCGCCATTCAAATGACCTCCGGCCATGTCGTGGCCGACAACCTGGCCGTCGCGGGCCGATTGCTGCGCGACGCCAAGGAGGCGGGCGCCGAGATCGCCTGCCTGCCCGAAAATTTCGCCTTCATCGGGCTGCGCGATGCGGACAAGCTCGCCACCGCCGAAACGGACGGGGATGGCCCCGCCCAGGCATTCCTGCGCGACACGGCGCGCGCCCTCGACCTGTGGATTCTCGCCGGCACGATCAACCTGAAGACCCGGTCCGAGAGCCGGGTCGCGAACGCGTCCTTGCTCATCGACGCCGACGGCCGGCGTGTCGCCCGCTACGACAAGATCCACCTGTTCGACGTCACGATTCCGGGACGCCAGGAGCAGTACCGCGAATCCAGCACGGTGCATCCGGGTCGCGAGGTCGTCGTGGCGGATACGCCCGTCGGGCGGCTGGGCCTCTCGGTGTGCTACGACATGCGCTTCCCGGAGCTGTATCGTGAACTCGTCGCACGCGGTGCGGAATGGCTCGCGATGCCCGCGGCGTTCACGGTGCCGACGGGCCGCGCGCACTGGGAAACGCTGCTGCGCGCGCGCGCGATCGAGAATCTGTGCTACGTGGTCGCACCCGCCCAGTCCGGCACGCATTCGAGCGGCCGCGAGACCTACGGCGACACGTTGATCGTCGATTATTGGGGACAGGTGCTGACCCGTCTCGAGTCCGGCAGTGGCGTGGTCGTGGCCGATCTCGATCTCGCGAAACTCGGCGAAACGCGCGCCCGGTTCCCCGCTCTCGACAATCGGCAGCTCGGCGTGAAGCGGGCCGCCGCGGTGCCCGCATGAGCGCGCTCGGCAACCCGCCGACGCCGGCCGGCGGATCGACCCGGACCGACGGGTCGGTGCTCGCCAATGGGTCGGTGCTGGCCAGTGGTTCGATGATGGACATCGCCGAACGAGCGATCCTTGCGCCGTCGGGTCTCGATGCGGGACGCATCGGCCAGGTGCTCGACACGGTCATGAGCCGCGGCGTCGATTATGCGGATCTGTATTTCGAGCTGTCGCGCGAGGAGTCCTGGTCGCTCGAGGACGGCATCGTCAAGGACGGCTCGCACAGCATCGAACAAGGCGTCGGGGTGCGCGCCATCAGCGGTGAGAAGACCGGGTTCGCGTATACCGACGAGGTGCTGCTGCCCGCGCTCGTGGAGGCCTCCGACGCCGCGCGCGCGATCGCGCGCAGCGGCGGCCGCAACGCCGTCAAGGCGTGGGATCGACCGTCCGCGCATCGCTTGTATCTGCCCATCGATCCGCTCGATGCGATCCGTGACGAGGACAAGGTGGCGTGGCTCATGCGCATCGACGCCGAGACGCGGCGCATCGATCCGCGCGTGAAACAGGTCATGGCCTCCCTCGCGGCCGTGCATGAGATCGTGCTGATCGCCTCGAGCGACGGCACCTGGGCCGCCGACGTGCGCCCCTTGGTGCGCATGAACGTCTCGGTCATCGTCGAGCAGAACGGCCGCCGCGAACAGGGTTACAGCGGCGGCGGGGGCCGCTTCGGTTTGGACGAGCTGCTGCGCGGCGATCAACCGTTCGAGCACGGCCGCGAGGCCGTGCGCCAGGCGCTCGTGAACCTCGATGCGATCGCGGCGCCCGCGGGTTCGATGACCGTGGTGCTCGGCCCCGGCTGGCCCGGCATCCTCTTGCACGAAGCGATCGGGCATGGTCTCGAGGGGGATTTCAACCGCAAGGGGACGTCGGCGTTCTCGAACCGGATCGGGCAGAAGGTGGCCGCCGACGAGATCACCGTCGTCGACGACGGCACGCTCGATCGGCGCCGCGGGTCGCTCAACGTCGACGACGAGGGCACTCCGACGCAGTGCACGGTGCTGATCGAGAACGGCGTGCTGCGCGGCTACCTGCAGGACAAGATGAATGCGCGTCTGATGGGTCAGCCCGCGACCGGCAACGGCCGGCGCGAATCCTTCGCTCACATGACGCTGCCGCGCATGACCAACACCTACATGCGCTCGGGCTCGCGCGCTCCGCAGGAGATCATCGCGTCCGTGCAGAAGGGGCTGTACGCGGTGAACTTCGGCGGCGGTCAGGTCGACATCACCTCCGGCAAGTTCGTGTTTTCGGCGAGCGAGGCCTATCTGATCGAGAACGGCAAGTTGGGCGCCCCCGTCAAGGGTGCGACCTTGATCGGCAATGGCCCGGACGTGCTCACGCGGGTCAGCCTGGTCGGCAACGACATGAAGCTCGACAGCGGCGTCGGCACCTGCGGCAAGGAAGGCCAGTCAGTGCCGGTCGGCGTCGGTCAGCCGACGTTGCGGGTCGACGGCTTGACGGTGGGCGGCACGGGCTGACGAAACGGCGGCTGAGCCGTCCTTGACGCCTCCCGAGCACGGTTTCGGTCGTGGAAGCTCGGATGGTCGTCCACGGCCGTCGAGGTCAACGGGCCGTCGTACTGCTCGACGA
>Ga0116229_10008284_pt1 | contig 16202 bp, 10 predicted proteins | sample S1TSphgellanicum_3_FD_87313 | JGI IMG/M metagenome (GOLD analysis project Ga0116229, IMG submission 87313) | Host-associated microbial communities from peat moss isolated from Minnesota, USA - S1T2_Fc - Sphagnum magellanicum MG | ecosystem: Host-associated > Plants > Peat moss > Unclassified...
AAAGGAATACGCCCTCCGGGCTTTTGCGAAAAAATCAGACGCTGCCGGTGGAGGCGTAGCTCGCCCCACAAAACGCTTGCGGAACCTGTTGGCAAACGCGCCCGACGCGCCGGCGCACGGCGTTTCGCCACTCAATCGTAGGTGTTTCCGCCCGCCTGGATGTAGCCGCCTTCGTGGTGGCCGCGGGGATCGCGATGGGTCCAGTGGATCACGCCGCCGCGCGCGTAGTATTCGTATTCGCCTTTGACGGTGACGGCGTCGCCGGGTCGCAGCGGAAATTGGCCGGTGAAATCGGTGTTGGCTTCGACGCGTATCACGACGTTGCAGCCGGAGGTGAGCGTCATCAGGAAGCCCTCGTGTGGGCTGGAGACGCCGGGGCGCGTGCCGAGGACGCGGGTGACCGTGCCGGCAGCGACGACTTCGACGTGCGAGCGTCCGCTCTGATAGGCGGCGCAGACGGCGCCGTTGCCGGCGGATTGTGCAGGCGTCGCGCAGGCGGCGAGCAGCAGCAGCGCCGCCAGGCACGCTCGCGCGTTAGGTATCCCCTTCGTATCCATAGAGTTTGTGCGAGACGACGTACTGCCACACGGGTTCCGGCACGAGATAGCGTACGCTGCGGCCCTGTCCGAGCAGCGAGCGGATCTGCGTGGCGGACTCCGGAATCTCCGGCATGTTGAGCGTATTGACGCGCTCGCGCAGATGGTGCGGGACGGCCGCGATGACGCGCTGCAATGCGTCGCCGCGAACGCCCGGGCGCGGGGCGATGCAGAAGCGCTCTAAGGACTCGAGCACTTCGTCGAAGCGCACCCATTCGGAGTTGACCAGCGAATCCGCACCGATCACGAACGTGAACGATGCGTCCGCGTACTTGGCGCGCAAACGCGGAATCAGATCGGCCGTGTAGCCGGTTGCATCTTCGCGCAGGTCGGCATCGTCGAGTGCGAAACCGCGGTTGGTCGCGATCGCGCCGAGGATCATCGCGCAGCGGTGCTCGGCGCCCGCGTGCGCTTTGTCGCGATAGTGCTGGTTGTTGGTCGGAACGAACAACACTTTATCGAGGCCTTCGAGCAGGCGTGCCGATTCGGCCAGGAAGAGATGCCCGTTGTGAACCGGATCGAACGTGCCGCCGAAGATGCCCAGCTTCATGAGTACGTAAACTCGTACGGCCCGATACGCACCGTATCCCCTTCGAGCGCGCCGAGTTCGCGGAGTTTTTTCTCGACCCCCATCTTTCCGAGCGCGCGCTCGAAGCGCGCCAATCCTTCGTCCGTTTCGAAGTCGGTCATGGAGGCGAGCCGTTCGATGCGCTCGCCGCCGACGACGAACGTCCCATCCGCTTCGCGGTCGATCGTGAACGCGTCGTGCGGCACCAACTCGATGAGCGCGGGCGGGGGCGTCACGACTTCCGGCATCGGCGCATGCTCGATCAGGCGCCACACGGCATAGATCAGATCGCGCACGCCCTCTCCGGTCGCCGCGCTGATGCCGCGCAGGTCCTCGTTCCGCGCGCGCAAGGCTTCGTAGCGCTCGCGTGCGTCGGGTAAATCGAGTTTGCTCACCACGAACAGCGTCGGTTTCTCGATGAGTTTCGGATTCCACGCGGCGAGTTCGCTCTCGATGATCGCCTTGTCGCGTTCGATCTCTTCGAGCGGCTTCGCGCCGTCGAGCAGGTGCACGAGCGCGCGCGTTCGTTCGACGTGGCGCAAGAACTGATCGCCGAGGCCGGCGCCTTCGTGCGCGCCCTCGATCAAGCCCGGCACGTCGACCATCACGAACGACTCTTCGTCCGAGACGCGCACGACGCCGAGTTGCGGTTCCAAGGTGGTGAACGCGTAGTCGGCGATCTTCGGGCGCGCGGCCGAGACCACCGAGAGCAGCGTCGACTTGCCGGCATTCGGCACGCCGACGATGCCGCAGTCGGCCAGCAGGCGCAGTTCCATGCGCAGCGAGCAGCGTTCGCCCGGCTCGCCCTTCTCCGAAAAGCGCGGCGCCTGCCGCACAGCCGTCGCAAAGTGCTGGTTGCCGAGTCCGCCGCGGCCGCCTTTCGCGGCGAGCACGCGGGCGCCGGGCTGGGCCAGGTCGGCGAGAAACTGCTCGTGCTTGCCCTCGAGCGTACGATACACGATCGTGCCCACCGGGACGAGGATCGTCAGGTCCTCGCCGCTCTTGCCCGATTTGTTCGAGGTACCGCCGGCCTTGCCGGCCTCGGCGCTAAAGCTGCGCTTGAAGCGGAACTCGACCAGCGTCGATAGCTCGGGGGTCGCTTCCAGATACACGCCGCCCCCATGGCCCCCGTCGCCGCCGGCCGGGCCGCCCTTGGGGATGTACTTCTCGCGGCGCCACGCGACGATGCCGTCGCCGCCGTTACCGGCCCCAACCTGGATGGTCGCTTCATCGATGAACTTCACGCCGTGGGGAACTTCGCGGGAAAAGGAAAGGGGGCCTTACGGCCCCCCGCCTCGATACACCGCGACGGCCTAGGCCGTCGGCCGGACGTTGATCTGCTGCTTGTTGCGCCGGCTGGAGAACTCGACGGTTCCCTCCACCAGCGCGAAGAGGGTGTGGTCGCGGCCGATCCCGACGTTCTCGCCCGGGTAGAACTTGGTACCGCGCTGGCGAATCAGGATATTGCCTGCGAGCACGCGCTCGCCGCCGAAGCGCTTGACGCCGAGCCGCTGGGCGTTGGAGTCGCGGCCGTTACGGGTCGAGCCGGCGCCCTTCTTGGAGGCGAAAAGCTGGAGGTCGAATTGGAACATAGCCGCGTGAGTATACCAGGGGGGCGCCGGGATAGCAAGGCCGCCCCGCCGGCGGTGCCGGACGGCGCCGGCGCTTCCTTGGCTGCCCACCGAGACGAGTAGGCGAAAACGGTGTGGACGGCAATGCTTTCCACATGTGTGGACAAGCCTGTGGAAAACGGCCGGCCGCAGGCGCGTGCGGCGGCGCGTAAACGCAGCCGGCTACAGGGTTTTCGAGGCTTTCGCGCATGCGAAAACCGGGCGTTCATAACCTCGAAATAATCCCGAAAAACCGTGACCAAGCTCCTGTGGATAAGTGGATAAGGTCGTGGATGGTTTGCGCAGGAGGGGCGCTTCATTAAGCCAAGATTCAGCGCCCTCACCAGCCCCGTTAGGGCACCAGCTTTTAGAACAAAGAGGACGCTAGGATGGCGCTCGCAATCGGAAACTCCGACGTTTCGAACGAGCTTTGGCAATCGGCGTTGAACACGCTCGAGCAGAATTTTTCAAAGCCCGTTTTTGAGATGTGGATCAAGCCGATGCGGTTCGTCGAGTACCGGGACGACGAGCTGCACTTGGCGGTCCACAGCAAGTTTGCCCGGGAGTGGGTTGGGACCAAGCTGCAGGCGCAGATCCTCGAAGTACTGCGCGAGATCTTTGGGTCGGAGCTCGAACTGCGTCTGTCGGTCGCCGAGCCGGGCGAGCAGCCGACCACCGTGGCGGTCCCGTCCCCCTCGCGGCCCATCGAGGACCTGCGCAGCGCCAACCTCAACGTTCGCTACACCTTTGCCGAGTTCGTCATCGGCAACTCCAACCGGTTCGCCCACGCGGCGGCCCAGGCGGTGGCGAGCGCCCCGGCACGCGCCTACAATCCGCTCTTCCTGTACGGCGGCGTCGGTCTGGGCAAGACCCACCTGATGCACGCCATCGGCCACCGCGTGATGATCGACAATCCGGAGGCCAACGTCGTCTACCTCACCTGCGAGAAGTTCACCAACGAGTTCATCATCGCGCTGCAGAACAATCGCACGCCGGAGTTTCGCAACCGCTACCGCCAAGTCGACGTGCTGTTGATCGACGACATCCAGTTCTTGGCCGGCAAAGAGACGACCCAAGAGGAGTTCTTCCACACCTTCAACGCCCTGCACGAATCGGGGCGCCAGCTCATCATCTCCTCCGATCGCCCGCCCAAAGAGATCCAGACCCTCGAGTCGCGCCTGCGCTCGCGTTTCGAGTGGGGCCTGCTCACCGACATCCAAGCGCCCGACCTCGAAACGCGCGAAGCCATTCTGCGCAAGAAGGCCGAGAGCGAGAAGATTCCCGTGCCGGACGACGTGACGTCGTTCATCGCCAAGGTCATTCCATCGAACATTCGCGAACTCGAGGGCGCGTTGATTCGCGTCGTGGCGTACGCGTCGCTCACGAAGTCGCCGATCACGATCGATCTGGCCGCCGAAGTGCTCAAGAGCGCGGTCGCGCAGGCGCCGTTGCAGCGCGTCACGATCGGCAAAATCAAGGAGACCGTCGCCGGCGCCCACGGCCTGACCGTCAAGGAGATGGATAACGGCCGGCGCGACCAGCGCCTCGCCGCCCCGCGCCAAATTGCGATGTACATCGCGACCGAACTCACGAACTACTCGTTGCCGCAGATCGCCCGCGAGTTCGGCAAGAAGGATCACACGACCGTGATGTACGCTCGCGACAAAATCAAAGAAGCGATGCAGCGCGACGAGGCCTATCGCAACAAGATTCGGCAACTCATCGCCATGTGCCAGAATCCGTAGCGGTACGCTCGGCACCACGATCGCAGCACCGGCTCGGGAGGTTCCCGGGCCGTTTTTGCATTCCGGGCTATCCTCGCTATGAGCACCTTTGCGCACAAGGGCGTACCTGCCCCGACGGATAACTGCTCCGGGTCGCGCCGGGGCCGAAACTGTTCATCCGGCCGGCGCACCGTCCACAGCTTATACTTTGGGAATTTCCGCGCTGCGACAAGCAAATCGAGACTTGTGCGCAGAATACACCGCACTACTACTGGTATTACTCTAATTCTATTACTTACGGCACACGAAGGCCGCACGACGATCGGTGGAATATGAAGTTTAGCTGCAACACCAAGGACATCGCCGCAGCCGTCGGCGCGGCCAGCAAGGTGGTCAACGCGCACACGACGGTGCCGATTCTTTCGAACGTCCTTCTGCAATCCGAGGACGGCAAGATCGCCGTGCGCGCCACGGATCTCGAGCTGACGTTGGAGCACGCCTTCCCGGCCGAGATCGCCGAAGGCGGTTCCGTCACCGTTCCGGCCAAGCTCTTCTCGAGCTACCTCGGCAATCTGCCCTCCGGCATGTTGGAGCTCACCGGTACCGCGACGCGAGCCAGCGTCAAGTACGACCGCAGCAACTACGACTTCCACGCCCTCCCTCCCGATGAGTACCCGCCGTTGCCGGCCGCGACCCGTGGGTCGCACTTCACGATCGCCGCCAAGAAGTTCCGGGAAGGCATCGACGGCACGATCTTCGCCGCATCGGGCGAGGAGGCGCGCGGCGCCGTCCTGATGGGTACGCTGCTCGAAATCGAGGGCAACGCGCTGACGATGGTGGCGACCGACGGCTATCGTTTGGCCAAATTTTCGACCACGCTCGACGATGGGATCGCCGGCAGCGAGCGATACATCGTGCCGTCGCGCGCCCTGGCCGAAGCCGCCCGCAATTTGGGCGGCGCCGAACAGATCGCGGTGAGCGCCCTGGGCGCGCAGAGCAACCAGCTGCAGATGACGGCGGGTTCTACCGCCATCACCGTGCGTCTGGTCGACGGGCAATACCCCAACTACCAGCAGGTCATTCCCGCCAAGTTCGACCGGTCGCTCACGCTCAACACCGCCGCCTTGATCGGCAGCTTGCGCCGCGCCGAGCTCGTCGCGGGGGATCGCGCGAGCATGGTCAAGCTGGCCGTGCACGACCAAACGCTCGTCGTGACCGCGAGTTCGGATATCTCCGGCAATGCCTACGAAGAACTCGAAGTCGAGCAGACCGGTGAGGATCTGACGATCGCCTTCAACGCGCGCTATCTCGTGGAGATCCTCAACCACGTCAAGAGCGATCGAACCGTCATCGAGTTTCTCGGGCCGCTCTCGCCCGCGGCGATCCGCCCGCTCGAACCGGCCGATGCCGGCAGTCAACTCTACGTGCTGATGCCGCTGCGGCAATGAAGCGTGTCGCGCCTCTTCAAGCGCTGACCGGCGCGACTCTTGCTGCTCACCCGCATCGCTCTTTCCAACGTTCGTAACTACGCCGGGCTGGATCTCGAACCGGCGCCGGGTCTCAACGTGTTCGTCGGCGCGAACGCGCAGGGCAAGAGCAACTTGCTCGAAGCGATCGCGATGCTGGGTACCGGCAAATCGTTTCGCGCCAGCCGCGACGCCGACGTCGTGCGCGACGGTTTGGAGCTCGCGGTCATTCGCGGCGAAGCCTCCGTTCGAGCGGGCAGCGTCAACCTGGCGTGCGTCGTCTCGAAGGGTCCGCGCGGAACGCGCAAGACCTACACCGTCAACGGACGCGACGTTCGCTACGCCGGCTTTCTTGGAAAAATCCGCGTCGTTACGTTCGTTCCCTCGGACCTGCAACTGGCGACGGGGTCGCCGTCGTTGCGGCGATCCTTTCTCAACGTCGCGCTGGCGCAAGACGTGCCGCACTACTATCGCGAGTTCGCGCGCTACCGCAAAGCGTTGCAGCAGAAGAACGCGCTGCTGCGCGACCCGGCCTCGCTCGACCCGGAGTTGCTCGCGATCTACGAGCAGGCAATGGTCGCATCGGGGACGGCGTTGATGCTCGCGCGCAGCCACTTCGCGTCGGCCATCGCGCTGGAAGCCCGCCGGGCGCACGCGCGCTTTTCGGCTGCGACGGAGGTCTTCGACGTAGCATACGAACCGAACGTCGCCTTCGAGGCGCCGACCGCCGACGCGGTAGCGGCCGCGTTTACCGCGCGCCTGCGGGCGGTCGCGGATGCGGAGCGGGCGCGTCGCAGCGCGATCGCCGGCCCGCACCGCGACGACCTATCGTTCCGGCTCGACGGGCATTCGCTCGAAGCCTACGGTTCGCAAGGGCAGCAGCGCACGGCGGTCCTGGCACTGAAGGTCGCCGAGTACGCGGTCATGCGCGAACGGTCCAACGAGTCGCCCGTCCTGTTGCTCGACGACGTCCTCTCCGAACTGGACGAGGATCGCGCCGCCGCCTTTCTGGCGGGCGTGGGCGACTACGAGCAGGCCTTCGTGACCGCGACCCACCTGCCGGCCGGACTGCCGTCTCGAACGACCGTCTACGCCGTACGCGAGGCCCGCGTCGCCGTGGAGGCGCCGTGCTGAAGCTATCGGAGGCGTTGGCTGAATGGGCGCCCGGCGCGGGGCGCGCGCACGAGGAACCGATGCTGCTGCTCGGTGCGGTATGGCCCGAGCTGGTCGGCGATGACGTGGCGCGCAACTCGCACCCGCAGCGGCTGCTCGACGGCACCCTGCTGATCGTCACCCGCTCCAGCTCGTGGAGCCAGGAGCTGAGCTTCCTCTCCGAGCGCATCCTGGCCGCCGTCGCGGCCCGGCTGCCGCACGCGGCGGTCCAGCGCGTGCGCTTCAAGGTCGGCAAGCTCCCGTCCGCGCGGCATGAGGCGGCGGCAGCGGCGCGCATCGTCCGGGCCCAGGCCTCGGCTCCCCCGGCGGCCTCGGCCTCGCCGCAAGAGGCGCTCGGGCGGCTGCGCGAGGGCGTTACCCGCCGGCAGCGGGCAAAACTGACCGCCGGGTGGAAACCTTGTACCGGATGCGGAGCCCTCGTTGCGCCCGACGGCGCGGCGCTGTGCATCGCCTGTATCAATGCGCGAACCCACGCGCGGACCGAAGCGACGGCGCGACTGCTTTTCGAGGCGCCGTGGCTCGGCATGCGGGGTACCCAGGCGTTGATCGATGGCCTGACGCCGCAGGAGTACGGCGCCATCCGGCGCCGCCTGCTGGCGCGCTGGTGGGGGATTCTCGAGCGGGCGCGACTGGCGAAGCGCTTCTCAAAGGACGGCCGCGAACGCGCGATCGCGAGTTCGTACGTCGTCTTGAAAAGCGAACTGCCGCCGGACGAGATCCGTCCGGAGACGGTCCGCAACGTGCTCGGCGACGAGCTGCACGATTTTCTTTTTGGAACGGAACACGCGAGCGAAACGAATGGCGAATAACAACTACACGGGCGAACAGATCGAAGTCCTCAAAGGGCTCGAGGCCGTTCGCAAACGTCCCGGCATGTACATCGGCAATACGTCGGAGCGCGGGCTGCATCAACTCGTCTACGAAGCGGTCGACAACGCCGTCGACGAGGCGCTGGCAGGCTACGCGACGCACATCGAAGTCACGCTGCACAAGGACGGATCGTGCGAGGTCGAAGACGACGGGCGCGGCATCCCGGTAGACGTTCACGCCGGCGAAAAGATGCCGGCGGTCGAGGTCGTCATGACGATCCTGCACGCCGGCGGCAAGTTCGGCAAGGGCGGCTACAAGGTCTCGGGCGGCCTGCACGGCGTCGGCATCTCGGTCGTCAACGCGCTCTCGGAGTGGACCATCACCCGCGTGAAGCGCGACGGCGTGCTCTACGAGATGAAGTTCGTGCGCGGCATCACCGATCAAAAGCTCAAGAAGATCGGCAAGGCCGAGGGCAGCGGCACGATTCAGTGGTTCAAGCCCGACTCGACCATGTTCGAAACGCTGGATTTCCACTGGGATATCTTGCAGAAGCGCCTGCGCGAGCTGGCGTTTCTCAACCGCGGTCTGGCCATAACGCTGCGCGACCTGCGCGGCGAGGAGCCGCGCGAGCGCATCTACCGCTTCGAGGGCGGCATCGTCTCGTTCGTCGAGTGGCTCAACGAAAAGAAGGATGCGATCGGGCCGATCATCTCGACCCACGCCGAGCGCGACGGCGTCGACGTCGAGGTCGCGATGCAGTACACCGACACGTACACCGAGCAGATCTTCGCCTACGCGAACAACATCAACACGATCGAAGGCGGCATGCACCTGCAGGGCTTCCGCCAAGCCGTCACCACCACGGTCAACGGCTACGCGCGCAAACGCGGCATGCTCAAGGAGGCCGAGAACTCGCTCTCGTCCGACGACATCATGGAAGGGCTGACCGCGGTCGTCTCGGTGAAGCTGCAGGATCCGCAGTTCGAAGGGCAGACGAAAACCAAGCTCGGCAACGCCAAAGTGCGCAGCATCACGGCGGGTCTGGTCGGCGAGCGGCTCGACTTCTTCTTCGAGGAGAATCCGAAGCTGGCGCGCGCCATCGTCGACAAATGCATGCAGGCGCAGCGCGCGCGCGAGGCGGCGAAAAAAGCGCGCGATCTGTCGCGCCGCAAGAACGCGCTCGAGGGATCGGGGCTGCCCGGCAAACTGGTCGATTGCAAGAATACCAATCCGGCCGAGAGCGAAATCTTCTTGGTCGAAGGAGACTCGGCGGGCGGCACGGCCAAGGGCGGGCGCGATCCGAACACGCAGGCGATCCTGCCGCTGCGCGGCAAGATCATCAACGTGGAGAAGGCGCGTCTCGACAAGGTGCTCTCCAACGAAGAGATCCGCACGATGATCACGGCCTTCGGTACCGGCTTCGGCGACGAGTTCAATACCGAGAAGTTGCGCTACCACAAGATCATCATCATGACCGACGCCGACGTCGACGGATCGCATATCCGCACGCTCTTGCTGACCTTCTTCTACCGGCAGATGAAGCCGCTGGTCGAGCTCGGGCACGTGTTCATCGCACAGCCGCCCCTCTACGGTATCCGCAAGGGTAAGAAGCAGTGGTGGGCGTTTTCCGAGGCCGACCTCAAGACCGTCCTGGACGGCGCCGACCCAAAAGACTTCCAGATTCAGCAGTACAAGGGCTTGGGTGAAATGGACGCCCAGCAGCTCGCGGAAACGACCATGGAAGTAGGCAACCGCCGCCTCAAGCAGATCACCGTCGAGGATGCCGTGGAGGCGGAGCAGATCTTCACCGACCTGATGGGCGACAAGGTCGAGCCGCGCAAGCAGTACATCTTCGACTACGCAAAGAGCGTCAAGAACCTCGACCTGTAGCGACTTGCTAATCGCCGCCTAACCGCGGCGGCGCCGAAACTGAGGGTCCCTCTCGCTCGGAGGGTGTATATGTCGAGCGGGAGATTCTTTGCGCAAGCGGTACGTCGCCGGTCTCGTGGCCGCCCTGGTCGCCTTGGGAGTCGTGTTCGCGCTGCGCCACGAACTGCTTCGCTTTTCCTTTCAAACGGCCGTCGGCCTCGCGACCGGATATACGTTTCGCTACGCGGACCAGCGGATCGGCGGGGACCACGCCGCACTGATCGACGTCCACGTGTCGCACAACGGCTACCCGTTGCTCGACGCGCGCCGGCTCGACGTCTACTACTCGCTGCGCGACCTGCTGCCCGGCAGCCGCCATCGCTTCGGTTTGACCGGCATCGTGGTCGACGGCGCAAAGGTGACCGTGGTTCACTTTCGCGACGGGAGCTACAACTTTGCGGTGCCGCAGGGTGGCCCCGCCGGACCGCAGCTTCCGCAACGGGTCAATCCGGTGCCGATCGCCTTCTCGCTGCGCATGATCGACTCGACGATGGAGCTGGTCGAACCGTACGCGTACGACGCATCGGCCAAGGACGTCGCGATCCACAACTTCCACGTGCGCGCCGACGTCGATACCGCAGCGCTCACGGCGTACGCGGCGCGGGGCGTCTTCGTCGAGCGCGGCCACGATCAGCCGTTCACCATCGCCGGCAAGATCGACGCGATTCGCGGGTACGCCATGCACCGGATGCGCGCCTCGCACTTTCCGCTGCGCGCGCTGGCAAACTATTTCAGCGATACGCCGGTGCTGCAGATTCTCGACGGGCGCGCGCGCAACTTCGACGCGCGCTTGTACTCGTTCGACGTGCGCCCCAACGAACCGCCGTCGGAGTATCACGTGAACCTGCAGCTCGATCTCGACGGCGCCAAGATGCTCTTCTCGGCGATCAACGCGCCGATCGAAAACATTCACGGACACTTGGAGCTGGTCGACAACGACGTCTTCGTGCGCGGCTTGTCGGCCGAGTTGACCGGCATGCCGATGCGGGTTACGGGCGGCCTCTACGATCTCACCGGGGCACTGACGGGCAGCCCGCAACTGCGCATCGGCGTCGACGGCACCGGCGAGCTGAACAGGCTGCGCTCCGCCTTTACCGTCACGCGCGACCAGGACATCCGCGGGAAGATTGCGATCGGCGTGCTGGTGCAAGGTGCGATGACGAATCCGATGGTCGTCGCGCACGGCCACGCGGACCGCGCGACGTTTCGCGCGATGCCGTTGCGCGGCGTCGACGTGCGGGTGGTCTACCTCGACGGCAAAGTCAACGTGGTGCCGCTGCACGCGCAGTACTCCGGGACCAACGTCGCGGTGCGCGGCACGCTCGACATCGGCGGCAAGCAGATGCTCTCCGACGTCGCGCTGCACGCCGGCGTCACCGCGCGCCACTTACCGTATATGAACGAGATGCTGGAGGGCGAACCGCTGCTCTTCGACGCGGTCGGCCGCGGTACGGGGCTCAACTTTCACGTCAACGGCGCGTTCGCGTCTGCGCTCGGCACGGAGCGGGTCGGCGGCTTGATCAACCTGGAACCCACCGGTACGGCCCGCCTGGTGCCGATCTGGATCCACGCGGGTCAGGGCGATTTCGACGGCGGCTACGTGCTCGATCGTCCGAACGGCACGAGCGCGTTTTGGGGGACGGGCTCGAACATGACGCTGCACGCGCCGCCGGAGAAAGCGTTTGCGGGCATCGATCTCCCGGTGATCCCGAAGATCGAAGGACACATCGAGCACTTCAGCGTCGCCGGCGGCGGCGCCGGCAAAGCGGTCGAGATTGCCGGACGGTTCGACGGGCGCCGCATGAGCATTGCGGATATTCCGTTCTACGCGATCCATGCGGTCTTCGGCGGAACCATGACCGGCGCGGCGATCAACGAGATTCAAGCGAGCGGCCCGTGGGGCACCTTCGCGGGCGGCGGTGGTTTCTCGAACACGGCGTTCGTTGCGCGCGGCGGGTATCGCGGCACGCTCGAAGGCCTGCAGCCGTATCTGGGCAAGGACATCCCGGGGCACGGCCCGATCGCCGGAACCGCAGCGATCGAAGTGACCGGCAACCGCATCGTCGTGCAAGGGCAGAATCTCGAGATGCCCGGTGCGACGCTGCGCGGCGTGCCGGTGAGCCACGCGAACCTCACCCTGGCGATCGAAGGCGATACGCTCGACGTCTACAGCGCGCACGCGCGCGCGGCCGGCGGCGACGTGGTCGCGGCCGGACGATACTCGATCGCGACCCGGGCGCCGGCCACCGCAACGCAAGCGCTCAGCCTCGTCGCCGACGATCTCGACGCCGCGCAACTGCACGGCATCGGCCTGCCGATCGAGTCCGGACGCCTCAAGGCCAGCGGCAACTTGGCGGCGGGCGCGCCGCTGCCGTTCTTTGCGGGCGGCGTTTCGGTGGCGCACGGCGTCCTGCAGCACTACCCGATCGCCGGCAACGGCGAGGTGGATCTGGCGGGCGACGGCGTGCGCCTCGCACGGACCATCGGCGCGCTCGGCACGACCTACAGTTACGTCGACGGGCGCATCGGCAATCTCGCATCGGGGGTCCCCGCCTACGATCTGGCCGCGACGATTCCCGCCGGCAACGTCGCCGCCGCGCTGCATACCCTCTCGTATCCGAACTACATGACGGAAGGCTCGTTCAACGCGCGCTTGCACGTCGCAGGCGCAGGCTCCGACCCGCACGTCACCGGACGCGTCGGCGTGCCGGGGGGCAACGTGAACGGCCTGCCGTTCGTCGACGCGAGCGGCGCGCTCGCCGCCAACCCGAACGGGGTGAGCCTGCGTCACGGACGCGTGCAAATCGGCACGACGAACCTGCACTTCGCGGCGATCGTGCAGCCCCATGAAAATGCGGTACACGTCGCTTCCGACCGCGCCGATCTCTCGGACTTCAACAACTTCTTCGATACCGGCGATACGCTCGACGGCAACGGCAAGCTGCGCTTCGGCGCGCTGATCCGCCCCGGCCACGTCCAGACGAGCGGCGACATCGACATCTTGAAGTTCCGCTACCGCAACCTGCCGATCGGCGACACGCGCGCAACGTGGTCGAGCGAGCGCAACGACGTCACCGGCAACGTCGCCATCGGCGGCTCGGAGGGCTCGCTCAAACTCAACGGGAGCATCGGCGTCGTGCCGTCGGGCGACATCGCCACCGTGCTGCAACGTTCGCGGTACGACCTCACCGGCAGCGTCGCCGATCTCGATCTTTCGCTCTGGGTGCCGGCGCTCGGCTTTCCCAGCGTTCCGGTCACCGGGCGCGTCTCGGGCGACGCGACGTTGAAGGGCCGCTATCCGGCGCTGGCGATGCAGGGCAGCGCGCGGATCGACGGCGGCACGCTCGGCCCGCTCACGCTCGAGACCGCCACCATTGCCCTGCACGCAAACGGGACGCACGTCGCGATCGACAGCTCGCAACTCGTCACGCCGGGCCTGCAGGCCTCGGCGAGCGGTTCGTTCGGCCTGCTGCCCTCCGACAAGCTCGACCTACAGGTGCATGCCGCCACCGACGATCTGCCGCGCCTCGTCTATCAACTCGGAAATATCCACGTCCCGGTGAGCGGCACGTTCGAGTCCACGCTGCAGCTGTCGGGAACCATGCACGCACCGGAATTTTCCGCGGGCTTCGACGCGAGCGACGTCGATGCGTACGGTATTTCGATCGCGTCGGCCTTCGGCGAAGTCCGCCTGCGCGGAACGACGCTGGTGCTCTCGGATGCGGGCGCGACGTTCAAGCGCGGTTCGGCTTCGCTGGCCGGCTCGGTGCCGCCGCAACTCTCGCCCCTGCGCGTCGGGCCTTCGAACCAACCGATCAGCTTCGATCTGGACGTCACGGATCTCGATCCGGCGCTGCTCGACGCCGTGCTGGGCAGCAATACGAAACTCGGCGGTACGATCAACGGCCACGTTGGGATCGCGGGGACGGTCGGTTCGCCGCAGATACGCGGACAGGCCTCGCTCGAGGCCGGCTCCTATGCGAGCGACCTCGAGCGCACGCCGATCGAAGGCGCAACCGCGACGCTGACGTTCAATCGCAATAGCGCTACGCTGGCGCGGCTCTTCGCGCGCGTCGGCTCGGGAACCGTCTACGGCAACGGCAGCGTGGAGTTTCCCGACGGGTTTGCAACCTCGAGCGATCTCGCGTTCAACGTGAGCGGCCATGCGAAGGGCGCCCAGCTCGACTTGCCCGCCTACGGCAAGGGCACGCTCGACGCGGACGTATCGTTCAAGAAGGAGCCGAAGCGAATCCCGCTCTTTTCAGGCAGCGTCGCGCTGTCGAACTCCACACTCCCCTTCTCGGCATTCCTCGCGGCGGCACAGTCGAACGGCGCCGGCGCGGGGCCTCCGCTGCCGCTGGCCTTCGATTTGCTGGCGACGGCGGGCAAGAACGTGCGCGTGCGCGGTAACGGCTACGGCGCGGGTTTGGATATCGGCGCGACCGGCGCCGTGCGCTTGACGGGGACCATGGAGAAGCCCGCGCTCGACGGCACGTTCACGTCGACCGGCGGCACGCTGACGTACTTCGACCGCGCCTTCCGCGTGCAGACCGGCAAAGTGAGCTTCGATCCCAAGGACGGCGTCGTGCCGTCGATCCACGCCGTTGCGACGACGAACGTGACGAACCCCGATCCGGATCGCGCGCGCAATCCCTACGGCTCCGCCGACATCACGATCGCCGTCGACGGCCCGATCCAAAACCTCAAGATCGGGTTCACGTCGAGCCCGGCCGGCTACACGCAGGATCAGATCATCGCGCTCATCGCCCCGTTCGGCGGCTTGATCGCGAGCAACGCCTTCAATACCAGCAACCCCTACCAGGTGCAGAGCCCGGGCGGCTTCACGCCGCTCGGCGCGGTCAACCCCCTGCCGGGCGTTTACGTGCAGCGCGGCAACGCGGTGACGGTCGGCCAGGAGGCGTTCAACATTCTCAACGCCCAGTTTGCCGCCGGCCTCCTGAGCCCCGTCGAGAACGCGGTCGGCCAGGGGCTGGGTCTCTCGAGCGTCAACCTGACCTTGGGCTACTACGGCACGGTCGGCTTCAAGGCGACGCGCGAGATCTCCAAGACGTTGAGCGCGGTCTACGGCGTCACGTTCGGTATCCCGCAAGTGCAGTCGTTCGGCTTGCAATACGCGCCGAGCACCAACACCAGCGCCACCTTGAGCCTCTTTACCCAAAGCGGCGCGAGCCGGCTGTTCGAAACGACCGGCGGCTACATCAATGGTAGCCCGCAGTTCATCCTCGGCCAGCCCGGCAACAACGGTTTCAGCTTCCAGCTCACGCGGAACTTGCCGGGTCTCTAGGCAGCGGGACGGCGAGCGGCCACAAGATGATGGGGTGACCCCGGCTCGAGCCGCTACGGGCTGGGGCGCGACGGCCTAGGATGCCCTGCCGGCGGCGTGCGGGCGACGTCTTAAGACGCACCCCAGCCTAACCAGGCTCTCATGCTGCGGGCAAGGAGCGGGGGGTCGGGGCGCGAACGTGGCGACCGGGCCGAAAAGGGCGTGCTCGCGCACGTTCTGGCCTGTGCTGGCCTCGTCAGCCCCCTGCAATATTTTAGAAAACTCGAGGACTGTCTTTCGTTATGACCTTTGACCTTCGGCGCGTGCCGCGCAAGCTCGCGCGGTGCGCGGGTGCGTTGCTCGTGCTCGTGGTGGCATTCGCCCAAGTAGGGCCCGCGAACTCGGCGACCGGCCCGAAGATCGTCTCCGTCGACGTCACCGGAAACCTCCACGTGCCCACGCAGACGATCCTTGCAGTGGTTCAGGCGCACCCAGGCGATCCCTACGATCCCAAGGTCATTCAAGACGATCTCGCCCGCATCAACGCGCTGGGCTATTTTGCCGACATCGCGCCGCCGCTCGTGCGCGCCCGGCCCGGCGGTGTGGCGATTACCTATCGCGTCGTCGAAAATCCGGTCATCACGAAGATCGGCTTTACCGGCAACGTCAAGGTCCCGAGCGACACGCTTCTGGCACTGATGGATCTTTCCGTCGGCCAGGTCTTCAATAATAATACGTTCCGCCAGGACGTGCTCAAGATCAACAACTACTACGAGCGCATCGGCTACGGCGGCCAGGTTCCGACGCATATCAAAGACCTGAACTTGGATGCGGCGACCGGCGTGCTGACGCTGACGATTTTGGAAGGCCTGACGGTCAAACACATTCTGATCGGCGGCGACCCGCTGTTGCCTCCGCAGCTCATTCTTCCGCAGCTCGCGCTCAAGCCGGGCGTTCAGTACTCCGACGACATCCGCGACGCCGATTTTAAGGCGCTCCAGAAGTACTACGAAGACAAGTGGCACCTCGAAGTCGGCAACTT
>Ga0116229_10008285_pt1 | contig 16202 bp, 13 predicted proteins | sample S1TSphgellanicum_3_FD_87313 | JGI IMG/M metagenome (GOLD analysis project Ga0116229, IMG submission 87313) | Host-associated microbial communities from peat moss isolated from Minnesota, USA - S1T2_Fc - Sphagnum magellanicum MG | ecosystem: Host-associated > Plants > Peat moss > Unclassified...
CACGGGCTGTATCGGCGAACGCTGGAGATTCTGCTCGCGCAGTAGCACTTGCGCGGCATTGCGCGTCGCGGCGACGATGATCGTCATCGGAGACAGTCCGAGCCGTTCAAGCGACCTTTCTGCTCTTCGCCGCGAGAGTCGAGGTGCCTGATTCTCGGATTCGCTGATACATCGCATCGGGCGCGAGATCGATGCCGCCTGGCCAGGTCAACGCGCCGTGCTCCAGGTATGCCTTCACGAACAAAGCCTCGTCACAAAGGGGATCGAAGCCGTCACCGAGAGGTCCTTGCGAAAGACGCGGGGAAAGATCGGCGACGCCGGTCGTTCCGTCAGCGAACGACACCTCGATTTTATAATTCGCCAGGACGTTGAATCGGACAATGGACCATTCAGCCATGACAATTACTCCAATGGGTCTATGGCAACAGCGGGGGCCGGGACTTGGCATCGCTCCCAGTTCTTCATCAGCTCATCTTTGTGTAACGAGGCCCACTCGACGACGAGGGCGTGCGCGCGGCGCGGTAGCGATCCGTGAATGACATCCAGAGTGACGATGTTGTACTGCGCTTCGTGCTCGGCGTAGATGGCATGAAAATGCGGTGGCGGATGATCATCCCAATACATCCGAATGAGAATGCCGAAGAATTCGCTGATGGTGGGCATGTCGGTGTTGCTTGACTTAAACAGCCAACATTCGGTTAAGCCGCGAGGTTTCGCCTCAGTAGCCCTGTGACCGTTGCCCGATTTTCATGGGTTGCGCAAAGGTGTTGCTATAAAGTCTGATAGTGCAACACTGATTCGCAACCCGCAAGCGGCTGTTTTCGGGAATCCGGGGTCCCGTTGCGCAAACCGTCGTTTGCGCAACCGCCCTTTAAACACGGAGGTTCCTGAGCGGACCTCGCTATGAAGACTGGGCATTGGCGGCACGTAAGCCAACCGCAACTTGACCGCTGGGGTATCGACCCACCGATCGCACGCTACAGTTCTTCTCGGTATAAAATGAATGGTAACGAGCCCTTCGTTCCGCCGTGGAATCCCCCCTTGGCAGCCGCGCACCATCCCATCGCCGACATCCCGCCGACGCTGCTGACCAAGGGCGCACTCCCGTTCTGGTTCGCGGTCGGCATCACGGGACTCGGGGCGGGAGGCGCGGCCGTCGCGCTGACGAAGCTGCTCGAGTTCGTGCAGCATCTGACGTGGCCGGGCGACACTCTTCTCGATGCCGCGGCTCATGCGAGCGTCGCCAGGCATATTGGCGTATTGCTCCTGGCGGGTGCGTTGACGGGCGTGGGCCAAGTGGTGCTCCGGCATCTGACGAGCGGCAACGGCATCGACATAACCGAGGCCATATCCCAGTTCGCCGGTCGTCTGCCGGCGCTGCGCACGCTCGGTAGCGCCGTCTTATCGATACTGGTCGTCGGGATGGGCGCATCGTTGGGACGGGAGGGGGCGCCGAAACAAGTCGGCGCAGTGCTTGCCAACGCGATGTCGGACCGAGTGCGCCTGTCTGACGAGCAACGCCGACTGCTCGTGGCTTGCGGGGCGGGAGCCGGCATGGCCGCGGCCTATGGAGTCCCATTGGGCGGCGCACTATTCGCACTGGAAGTGCTGCGTGGCGTGCTGGCGCTCAGGTTGATATTGCCCGCGCTGTTGGCGTCTGCGCTTGCGGCCGGCGTCTCCTGGTTTTGGCTGCCCAACGCGCCGACGTATTCGATCCCTGCCTTTCCCTACTCGCCATCGGTTATCTGTTGGTCGTTGGCGGCGGGACCGCTCGCTGGATTGGTGTCGATCGGCTACGTTCACCTGGTCGCATGGGCGGATCGCAACAAGCCCGAGGGCTGGCGCCGGTTTGTGGCCCCTTTGATTGCCCTCGGGGTGCTCGGCGCGGCATCGATCGCGTTCCCGCAGTTACTGGGCAATGGCAAGGATGTCGCGCAGCTCGCCTTCACGGGTCAGGTGGCGCCCGCACTGTTGATGGCTCTGCTGGTGCTGCGACCTTTGGCGACGATTCTGTGCATCGGCAGCGGCGTTCCCGGCGGATTGTTTACCCCGTCGATCGCTTTGGGCGCACTGCTCGGTGGTGCGCTCGGTCTAGCCTGGTCATGGATTTGGCCGGGAGTGCCGACCGGCCTTTTCGCCGTGCTGGGTGCGGCGGCAGTGCTCGCGGCGACGACGCACGGACCGATCTCGGCCGTGGTGCTGGTCATCGAACTCACCGGGCGCGATCGATCCTTCGTGCTGCCCCTGATATTGATCGTCGTGACCGCGACCCTCGTCGCGCGCACTTTCGATGCCCGTTCGATCTACGACGCGCGCCTCACGAAGCGCGAAATTCAAAAGCTGCAAGAGGCGCGCAAGCCGGCGTCGACGTAGGAAGGGATGCAACTATTTTGGAGCGTCTGGCAGGTACTCAATATTGGAATCGAACACAATCGGCGATATCGGGAGCGAGATACGGATTTTCGTTCCCGTTTGGGATTTGCTGTCGATAATCAGTTCGGCGCCAATGATTTCCGCTTGCTCATGGAGGCCTACCAAGCCGTAGTGCCCCTGTTTTGGCGCGTCTGGATCAAAGCCCACACCGTTGTCTTCAATGCGTAACACCACGTGGGTTCCACACGCAACTTGCAAAGTGATATCGACCCGGGTGGCCCGTGCATGGCGGTCGATGTTTCGCAAGGCCTCTTGTGTCATGCACAGCAGGGCTTCGCTTCTTTCGTCGCCGAAGCGCGCCGCCTCAGGATCAGATGTGAACTCGCCCTCCAACCCCGTACGATCGATGAATTGCTCGAATTCCCGGTACAGCGTCGGACCGAGCCCGGCTTCTCGAACAGTGGTAGCGCGCATTTGAGTGATGGCGGAGCGCGCTTCGCTGAGTCCTTCGTGAGCGAGCGTCTCTGCGCGTACTAATTCATCGGGAACTGAAGCCGGGTCGTGCGTCTGGAGTCTGCGAATGAGTCGAATCTCGCTGATGATCGCCATCATCGAATGCGCCAGCGTGTCGTGCAGGGCGCGCGCCAATTTCAGCCGCTCCCTGACCACCGCGGCGTATCGTGAATCCTCCGCGAAGCGCTCGACCTCCCTGGTTCGGACGGCAACTCGGCGTTCGAGTTCGCTCGCGAGAGTTTTCAGTTCTCGCCGTTCCTGTGCAAGATCCTCAATGAGATTGGAGAAGGCCTCGCCGAGCTGCGAGACCTCGTCGATTCCCTGCGGCACGTCGATGGTGGCGGTCTTGTTGCTCCGAACCGACGCCACCGAGAGGGTCAGTCGTCGTAGTCGTCGCGTGAGGTGCCGGAGACCGATAGCACCGATGAGCGCAACAAAGGCGCCAAGGGACAGGGATGCCAATAGAATCTTTGCGGTTACGGCATTGGCCCGCTGAAATACGCGTTCGTTCGGCTCACTCAGCAACAGTTGAAGCCCGAGGGGAGCCACCTCGCTGACGGTGTTGAGCGATGACCGCGCAACGAGGACGCGACGGCCGTCGGCTAAACGTTCGAAGAGTGGATCTGCCGTTGAAGCATGTGAAGTCGACGTCGTGCCCTGGGTGCCGGTGATCGGGATACCACTCCAACGCATATCTCGACTGTTGGCCGGTCCGATGAGCACTACATCTGAAGAATTGAGTACATACGCCTCCGTCAGGGTCGGAGAATCTACCTCGTCGGTTAGGCGTTGTGCATGGTCCACGGATCGGCGCCAACTCAGGTGAGCCGCGATAACCCCCACGATATGCCCCTCCTCATCACGGATCGGCACCGACATATCGCCGAGCGAGCTGACGTTTGATTGGGTGGTGAGCGCAGATTCCCGGCTCGACGTGCGCGTATCATCGATGATACCGATCCAAGGGCCTTTCAGTCCGCCAGAAAACCACTCACTTGAATCAACCCGCAGGCCTTCTCTCAAACTACCGTTGCTTCGTACTACAGCACCCGTGGCATCGGCGATGGCGATCCAATCGAGCTGCGGATACGCGGACACCATCTGTTCGTAGGAACGGCTGAGCTCAAGGTGGATATCGGTGCTGTTGTTTCGAACGATGAATGGGCGAGCGGTACTGACGGCGCGGACACGTGCGGCAAGCGCTTCGCTCCACTCAGAACTCAATTGGTCTGTTTCCAGCGACAGGCGTCGTATATGCTGGACCACGATATTTTCTCGCGCAATGCCGCCCACCCAGATCGCCGCCGCCGTCGAGAACGCGATTGCCAAAAAACAGATGAGGTAAATCGCCCCGGCAATGAGACTGCGCCTTGGATCAATCCGCCGCAGAAATGTTGCGAGACGTCCGGGTGACAAGGAATAATTCACTTATCTGTAGCACATGCCCAAACGACTATTCTACCGCCATATGGTAGGAGTATGGCGCAGCTGGGTCGGTCAACATCGCGATTGACCTGGCGATGCATACCCGGCACTGAAAGTGACTATAGTCACGACCAAATAGTGACTTTGGTGACTTCCACAAAGGTCGCGAGTTGCTCCATCATGTGCGGGTGAAAACCCTGTTATTGAATCCGCAATTCCTCGTACGGCTATTGGCGGCGCGGTGAAGCCCGCTGTCACTCCGCACGCGTCGACCATTCGCGTTGTAATTGCCGAAGACCAAGCAACGGTACGTCGGGGTACTGCCCTGCTGCTATCAATGACGCCGGATATGGAGTGTGTGGGCCAAGCTTGTAATGGTGAAGAAGCAGTTCAATTGGCACGGCTGCTACGACCGGACGTCGTCTTGATGGATCTGCACATGCCGGTCAAAGGTGGCGTGGCCGCGACGCGTGAAATCAACGCGGCACAACCGGCCACGCAAGTATTGGTTCTAACTACACTCGATGATGACGAGACCGTATTTGAAGCCGTTCGCGCAGGCGCTCAAGCGTACCTATTAAAGGATGCAAGCGAGGACGAGTTGCTCGAAACAATTCGATCGCTGTGCCGAGGGGAGTCGCATCTGACACCACAAATTGCACGAAAAGTGATGGATCAGTTCAGACGGATGTCATCAGGCGGCCACAACCGGCATTCGGTAGAAGGACTGCCGTCGACCGGTCAAGGCGAACCGGGCGCCTCGCCTGGCGCCGAGGAATCTACGTCCCCCGGTCTTAGTGAGAAAGAAGAACGAGTCTTGCAGCTCATTACCGGTGGCTCCAGCAATCGGCAGATTGCTGCGGCCATGTCCCTCGCTGAAGGGACTATAAAAAATTACGTCAGTCGGATCATGGATAAATTGCATGCGAACACTCGCACGGAGCTCGCGGCTCTGAGACACCGTCAACGGCGAGACGACTAAACAAGCCGTCTCTTCGTCCTCGCTGCGGGTCGTGCGAAGTGACTAAAGTCACTTGTCAGATCGTGACTTTCGGCACCTGTATTACGGCAGAGCATCCTCTACGCTGGTGACGTTGTCATACGAGCTCATCTATGTCCGTCGTTGAAGCAGCGCTAAAGCGTCCTTACACCGTCGTCGCAATGCTGATTCTCATCACTCTGATGGGCATTGGCGCAGCGCTTCGAATGCCTATTGATATCTTTCCCGAGATCGACATTCCTGTCGTGGCAGTTGTCTGGACCTACAACGGCATGAGCGCGAAGGACATTCAAAATCGAATATTGACCCTGCACCAGCGTCAACTGGCCTCGTTGGTCGATGATATCTCGCGAATCGAAGCCGTGAGCTACGAAGGTGTTGGCGTCGAGAAGGTCTATCTACATGAAGGCGCCGATGTCACACGGGCCGTATCCCAACTCGCGAGTAGCGCCCTCGTCGTTCTCAAGTACATGCCGCCCAATATCACGCCCCCCTTGGTATTGCGCTATGGAGCGACAGACGTCCCCATCATACAGCTGAGTTTGTCGAGCAAGTCTTTGCCGGACTCCAAGCTCAATGACCTCGGGCAGAACATCATTCGCCCGGCCCTGGCCGTCGTCCACGGTGCGGAGGTACCGTATCCTTATGGCGGCAAGCCGCGCGTGATCATGGCCGACTTGGATCTGGATGCCTTGGCGGCGAGAGGGCTGTCGGCGTCCGATGTAAGCAGTGCGCTGCAGCGCCAGAACGTCATCCTGCCCGCGGGTGACGTCAAGATCGGGGACAAAGACTACACACTGGCGATGAACAACTCGCCCGATGTGATCGAATCGATCAATGCGTTTCCCATTAAGCGGATTGCGGGGCGCATGGTTTTCATGCGCGACGTTGCGCACGTGCATGACGGATTTCAGGTCCAGACGAACTCCGTGTCCGTCAACGGCACCCCCGGCGCATTGATGACGATCCGCAAGACAGGTGGAGTTTCGACGCTCGCGGTCATCGATGGAGTTCGGGCGGCGCTCAACGATATCAAAGCGGTGCTGCCCAAGGACGTGACGGTCAAAGCCTTGTTCGACCAGTCCGTCTTCGTGAGGGCGGCGCTGCACAGCGTGCTGTTGAGCGCCGGCATGGCGGCCGGCCTCACCGCACTGGTCATCATCCTCTTCCTCGGCAATGTTCGGTTGTCAGTCATCATTCTCGCGGCCATTCCCCTGTCGATCGTCACCGCCGTGTTGTTCCTCAAACTCGCCGGCCAGACATTGAACACGATGACGTTGGGTGGATTCGCGTTGGCGATCGGCATTCTGGTCGACAACGGTACCGTGGTCATCGAGAACATCGAACGCCACGTGGGGCTACGGGAGCCTTTACATCAGGCCATCGTTGGCGGCGCCAGCGAGGTGGCGATCCCTACGTTCCTTTCGACGCTGTGTATCTGCATCGTCTTCGTGCCCGTGTTTTTGTTGGAGGGCACCGCCAAGTACTTGTTCTCGCCATTGTCGCTCTCCGTGATCGGCGCCCTGATTGCGAGTCTCGCGCTATCGTTCACGATGGTCCCCGTCTTGTTCAACTTTTTGATGCGTCGCGCCGTCCATGAATTCGATGCCGAGACCCCCCATCCAGCGGACCCCGTGCGCGCGCGATCGAAGAATCCGCTGGTCCGGCTTCAGGCGGGTTTCGAGAAAAAGTTCGAATCGTTCCGCGAAAGCTATCGCAACACACTGTCCTGGGCGCTGTCGCAGGCGCGACTCACAGTGATCGCCTTCGTGGTGCTGATCGTCGTATCCGCTCTCTTGTTCCCGCTACTCGGTCGCGACTTCTTTCCACAGGTAGACGCAGGGCAGATGCGCCTTCACGTCCGGGCGCCTGCCGGAACGCGCCTGGAGAAGACCCAACAGTATTTTGCCGAGGTCGAGGAGCAGATCCGCCAATTGGTGGGCAATGATCAGATTGACGTGATGCTCGACAATATTGGACTTCCATACAGCGGTATCAACGTAGCGCTGAGCGATTCCGCCACGGTGGGACCGATGGATGGCGAGATCTTGATTGCCCTGACGGAGAAGCATTCCCCAACCGCGCAACTCATCGCGAAGTTACGTCGCGAATTACCGGCAAGGTTTGCGCAGCTGCAGTTCTTCTTTCAGCCGGCCGACATCGTCGATCAGGTGCTCAATTTCGGTCAGCCGGCGCCCATCGATGTGCGCATTTCCGGGCCGGATCAAGACGCGGCATTCGCCCTCGCGTCCAAGATCGCCCGCGCGCTGACCCGGGTCGCGGGGGTCGTCGATTCGCATGTCTTCCAGGTACCGAATGCACCCGCACTCACCGTGAACGTGGACCGGACTCTGGCAACCGAAACGGGAGTGACTCAGCAGGAAGCCGCGGATAATGTCTTGATCGCGACCAATTCGAGCGCTCAGACGGCGCCCAATTTCTGGGTCGATCCGCGCAATAGTGTGAGCTACCCGCTCGTGGTTCAGGTCCCCACCTACCGGATTGGCAATTCCCAGGATTTGGAAACCATGCCGGTGACCTCGGGAGCGGGCGCCGCTTCCGGGCAGTTGCTCTTCAATCTGGCGTCTTTCGGCCGGGAAGCGGTGCCCATGGTCACCTCGCAGTTGAACATTCGCCCGGTGTTCGATGTGCATGCGGATGTGCAAGGGCGGGATTTGTACTCGGCGGCCCAGGATATCGACAAAGTCATCAAGGCCAATCAACCCGACGCCTCGAAGGCATTGACGGTGCGATTGAGTGGGCAGGTCGAGACGATGCGGGAGAGCTATGCGGGACTCTTTACCGGCATCGCGTTGGCCATCGTGCTGGTGTACCTGTTTCTCGTCATGAACTTCCAGAGCTGGCTCGATCCGCTGATCGTGTTGATGGCGGTTCCTTTCGCTTTGGCCGGCATCTTGTGGATGTTGTTCCTCACGCAAACGCCGATGAGCGTACCGGCACTGATGGGCACGTTGATGTGCATTGGATTGACCACGGCGAACAGCATCTTGGTCGTAAGCTTCGCCAATCAGCGCATGGATGCGGGGGACAATCCATTGGTCGCCGCAACCACAGCGGGCTACACCCGGTTACGGCCAGTGCTGATGACTGCCAGCGCCATGATCCTTGGCATGGTGCCGATGGCACTCGGCATCGGCGAGGGCGGAGAACAGAACGCCCCGTTGGGTCGAGCCGTGATCGGGGGTTTGCTCTTCGCCACGGTGGCGACCCTCATTTTTGTGCCAACCATGTATCGGTTGCTTCGCCGCCAACCGACTCGAGTTCCCGATTTTCACCCAGGTACCGCCAATGCCACCGCATGATCCCGAACCACCGACAACTCACGCGCTACTGCGTGATGAGAGCTCGCATAGTCGTTATCCCGATGAGACATCACGGGAGGAGCATGGCGAGGTGTCGACGGCCTTTGCCCCGGACACCGGCCGGAAGGCCAAGCGTGGCATCGTGATTGCCGTCGTCGTGTTGGTGACATGCTTTGTGCTCGTGAGTGTTGTGCGCTATTTCCACGCGCATGGAGTCGCCGAAGCGGGGGAGGCGGCCTATTCACGACCGCCCCCGGTCGATGTCGTCATCGCCAAAGCTCCGACTGTCGGCCAGGATCTCGTGTTGCCCGGAGAAACAGCCGCCTGGTACGAGGCGACCATCTACGCTCGAGTCAACGGATACGTGGCCTCCTGGCAGGTCGATATCGGCGATCAGGTCAAAAAGGGCCAAGTCTTAGCCACGATTGAGACGCCGGAACTCGATGCGGAACTGGCCGCCGCTAAAGCTCAGCTGCAGGCCTCGGAGGCGCAAGTCAGTGCACGAAAAGCGGAAGCGGCGTTCAGTAAGACAACCAACGAACGTTGGCGGGATTCGCCCAAGGGAGTCGTTTCCGAACAAGAGCGTGAGGCGAAAAAGGCCGACTACGAAAGCGCCGAGGCCAGACTCTATGCAGCCAATGCCCAGGTTGCCCTCGATAAGTCGAAGGTCGATCAATTCAACGCGCTGACGGAATTCAGGCAAGTCAAGGCCCCTTTCGATGGAACCATTACTGAGCGAAAGATCGACATCGGGAATCTCGTCACCGCAGGCAGCGGTTCGACGACGACGTCGCTGTATCGCATGGCGCAAACAGATCCTTTGCGCATCTTCGTCGACGTGCCGCAAAGCGCATCAGGAGAATTGATGAACCCGGGTGTACCGGCAGAAATCCATGCGACCGGCGCCGTTGGGGGCGTTTTCTATGGAAAAATCGCGCGGTCCGCGGAAGCGCTCAACTCACAGGCACGCACGATGCGTGTTGAGGTCGACATGCCGAACGCGAAGCATTCACTGGTGCCGGGAATGTATGTCAACGTCGCCTTTCAACTGCCCACACGAGGTTCTGTAGAAGTGCCGGCTGCCGCACTGATTTTTCGGGCGACCGGTACACAAGTGGCGAAAGTAGACCCGAATGGCAAGATCGAGTTCAGCGATGTCACCATCGCTCGCGATAACGGCAGTCTGGTCGAGTTGGCATCCGGTGCGCAACCAGGCGACCGGTTGGTTCTCAATATCAGCAGTCAAATTGCGGCGGGTCAGGTGGTGGCGGCCAACGAGCCCGACAGCCCGAATGAGCCTCTGGGCGCGAAGCGCTGAACGGTAGGTAGCCTCATGCAAGCACATCGCCTGCTCACAATAGGATTCATCGGCAGTTTGGCCGCATGTGCTGCCGGCCCCAATTATCATATGCCCAAAGCCGACGCACCCCCGGCTTTCATCGCCAACGTAACGACCGCATCTGTCCCTTCCGGGTCCGCGGTACCGACCAACACGTCGACCGTTGATTTGACGACGTGGTGGCGCGCATTGGATGACGCCGAATTGGACTCTCTCGTCGATCGAGCCGTTAAATCGAATCTGGACATCGAAATTGCGCTCGATCGGTTACAGCAAGCGCGCACTTATGAAGCAGTGGTGCTGGGGGCTGCGCTGCCTGAGGTCGACGCGAGCGGCGCTGCGGGGCGCGGCACGGGCAGCGATTTGACGAAAGGGCGAGCGGATCAGATATTGCGATCCGCGGACAACGGCGCTGGCTTACAACACATCAACACGCTCGCGGGGTTTTCCGCCGCGTGGGAACTCGATATATTCGGGAAATTCCGCCGTGAGATCGAGGCGGCGCGCGACGATACGCAGGCTGCGCGCGCGGCGCGCTCCGATGTTCTGACCGCTGTCGTTGCCGATGTCGTGCGAGCCTATGTGGATCTTCGTGGATTTCAGGTCCGGGCGGGCATCTTGCACAAGGCATCTGACGTGTTGCGCGAGTCATTGCGGATCGTCAACATCCGTTATGACCGTGGCATTACCAACGAGTTGGATGTCGCTCTAGCGACCCGCGAGCTTGCGTCATTGGAAGCGGAAATAGCGCCGGTGGAAGCTCAAGCCAGCGCCGCTCAGTACACGTTGGCTGTGCTTGTGGGTGAGTATCCAGAGGCCATGACGAAGGAACTTCAGAAGCCCGATCTGATCCCTTCGATGCCTGCACCGACTGCGCCGGGTGTGCCGCTGGAACTCTTGAAACGCAGACCGGACATCCAGGAGGCCGAACGGGAACTAGCCGCCAATACGGCGCGCATCGGAGTTGCCACCGCCAGCCTCTTCCCTGAAATCTCAATCACCGGATCGATTGGCAGCCAAGCCCAAGGCTGGGGGACGGTGCCGAGCATCGGTAAGCACATTTGGTCGTTCGGCCCAGGTGCGGTATGGCCACTACTTGATTTTGGCGCACTCGATGCCGAGGTTGATATCGCCGATTTGGCTGCACACGCGAGCTTGGTGAACTATCGGAAGACTATTTTGAATGCCGTCCAGCAAGTCGATACCTCGATCGACAGCTATAAAGCACTACAGGCGCGAATGGAAAAATTGGGAGCCGCAATGACCGCAGGCGAGCGAGCCGTGGACTTGGCCACCGCTCGCTATAATCGCGGGCTCACCGATTTCCTGAACGTGGTCGACGCAGAGCGCCAATTATACGATTTGCAGGCGCAATACGCAGAGGCTCAAGTCGCTCAGGGTGAGCAGTTCGTCCAGCTTTATAAGAGCCTCGGCGGAGGCTGGGAGAATTATCAGGCCGTCCCCGCCATCCGCCGTCCCCAGCCGGCAATCATTGCCGCATTTCGGCGCGTCCTCAGTCCGTCTGCTCAATAGTTCACGCTGGGATGCCCCGCCAGGCCGCGCGCGCGGGGAACTCATCGATCGCGTGCCCGAGCGAGGCGAAGAGAAGGAGAATATTTCTCGGGCGGTGTGCCACCGTACAGACGCGACTGAGACGGGCCTGCATGCTCGACCAACTGGAGAAATGTTGTCGGGCTTGGGTATCGGCAATTGGGGGTATACATACCAGGCGCATTCGAAGTATGGCCGGCTCGGCCGCAAGCCCGCGCTCGACATTCTCGACGAACGATACGCCAAGGGCGATATCAGCCGGGATGAATACGTGCGGCTCAAGGTGGAGATCTCCGGCGCGTAATTCTCCCTTGCGTTACAGCCCACTCGCGTGCGGCATGAATCAAGCCAAGATACCTTTACGAGGACCTCTTGTCCGACCATGAGGTCCGTCTCAGAGGCGAATGTGCCCCCAGTATCAGCTGGGTAACTGTCGGACGCGACGGAATACGCGGCGCCCGCTTGCATCGTCGCGTCGACCACGTCGCCGACGGTGAAAGCGGTCGTAGTTGGCAGCACTCGGTGCACCAGCATCTGACAGGTGGTTGGCGTTCCAGTCGACAAGGACACGATGACCCCTTGCGCGACTGTCGCTCCGGGGTTGTCCGCAAACGTGATGCTATCGGCCAGTAAAGCGCCGGTCGCGAGCAAACTCAAGTCGTTATTTGGACCTGAAATGACAGCACGGTCAGTTTGGGCGAGGGAGTGTCTTGAATCACCAGATTGACGGTACCCGTGGTCGCGGTCGGCGTGGTCGGGGCTGCCGACGGCGATCCGGAATCGCCCGACCCACCACCGCATCCCGACATCGCGACGATCGAACACAATAGAGCCAATGATTTTGTCACGCGCGGGCCGATGCTTCTCGTACGCGGTGGCCCAAACATGCTGGCGAACACGGCTCGCAAACCCCGGGCCGACCATACATCGCGCCCGATGGAGATCCATTCACGCATACCGATGAGCAGCGGGTTGTAGCTTCTTATGGGATACACCAGACCGTAGCGGATGGGCACGTCGGCGACTTCCTCTCGGTACGTTCCGAACCAGCGATCAAAGACGATCAGCACGCCGCCGAAATTCGCATCCAGATATTCTGGGTTCGAAGCATGGTGTACACGGTGATGCGCGGGGGTGTTGAGCAGCCATTCCAGCGGACCCAAGCGCGGAATCCAAGGAGCGTGCAGCCAGAATTGATAGAGAAGATTCAAGGCGAGCGCGGCGCCTACGACGATCGGGGAAAACCCCATCAACACCAACGGTGCGAAGAAGATCGGTGCAATGCTGAGCCGCGAGGTCCACCCCAGCCGATACGCGGCGGACAGATTGAGTTCGTTCGGCGAGTGGTGCACCGAGTGCGTGGCCCAGAGCCAGCGCACGCGATGATCCGCGCGATGCATCCAGTAATAGAAGAAATCCTGCCCGACAAAAAGTAAAGCCCATGGCCACACGGACCCAAGCGGCATCGTGTAGAGCCGATGGTCCCAGAGCCAATTGAGGGCACTCGTGGCAAGACCGAGCGGTAGCAGCCGAAACGCTATGCGCAGACCCAAATCGCCGAGCGAGGTGAAGTAAGCGCGCCAGTCGTACTGGCCGCGGGTACGTTGCAGCCAGAATCCTTCGAGAGTAGCAGCGCCCAGAATCAACGATGTTCCGACGAACATCCAAGGGTAGGTACGATTCATAGGACTGTGGCTCCGTGAGTCATAGATGTTCCCGGGACACCGAGAAGCGCATGCCTTCGCGGGCCCCGGGAACGTCTCGGCTTAGTTACTGGGGGCCGGAGCGGGAGTGCCCGTCTCTGTGCGGCTCCCGGTGATGCCCAGGCCGTTGGGGCCCGTGGTTGTACGGCTTTGAGTCGCCGTACCGGTGGCGGGGTTGTAGGTCGCTTGGCCCGTACTCGTCACGCTATTGCCATTCGGACCCGTATGCGTCGCCGTTCGAACCACGCCGTTGCCGGTTGCCTGTACCGACGTGCTGGAACTCGACTGGTTGCCGTTCGGATCCGTGGTCGTGCTCGAGCGGGTATACGTTTTTGTTGCCGGGTCGTAGGATCCTGATGCCTGGCGGGTCGCAGTGTTTCCGGCGGGACCGGTTACTCTTGAAGTGGCCGTGTAGCCACCCTGGCCGTTGGTGGTCGCGGTGGTTTGCCGGGTGACGGTGTTGCCCGCCGGTCCCGTGCGCGTCACGGTGGCGCTTGCCGCCCGGGGAGGCGCCGCCATCGCTAGGCCGACACTCGCAGCCCATAACATCGGAACTACCATCGCACCGGTGATTCTGAGAACCCATTCACGTTTTCTGCTCATCGCTGTCTCCTGATAGGTGTGGATCAAACCGTTCACGTTGGCGCTAACGTACCGGGAACAACGGCGCCGAAGTCGTGACGTGCACACCCCTGATGTAAGCATTCGTTTCCAAAGGAGTGAAGGAAACAATTTGTTACTCTTTCGGTCGGCCCATTCAGGGCACAATTGACCATGGCGCCGGAAATGACACCGCACGTTCTTTTGGTGGACGATGATCTACGCCTGCGCGGTCTGCTCGAGACCTTTTTGCAACGTGAGGGATTTCAGGTCGCTGTTGCCGGAAACGGGCAGCAAATGCAGAAGGCGTTGCAAGATCTGCCGATCGACCTGATGGTGTTGGACTTGGTATTGCCTGGCCGTAGCGGTCTCGACATCTGTCGAGATTTGCGCGCGGCCGATAACTCGTTACCGATTATCATGCTGACCGCGAAGGGCGATGATATCGACCGGATACTCGGCCTCGAGATTGGCGCAGACGACTATCTACCGAAACCCTGCAATCCACGAGAACTCGTCGCGCGGATTCGAGCGGTCATGCGTCGTCGTCAAATCACACCGCCTGGGGCGCCCGCGATCGACGGCGTGCCTGTGATCTTCGGGCGATTCCGCCTGCATCCGACCAGTCGGGTCCTGGAATGCGACGGAGTGCCGGCTTCCTTGACGACCGGCGAATTCGCGGTGTTGTATGCGCTGGTTACGCATCCCGGTGAAACTTTGTCGCGCGAAAGGCTCCTGACCCTTGCTCGGGGCCGCGAGCGAGGTGCCTTCGACCGCAGCATCGATGTGCAAATATCCCGACTGCGGCGATTGATCGAGGCCGATCCTGCGAAGCCAAGGTACTTACAGACCGTATGGGGAGCGGGGTACGTTTTTGTGCCAGACGATGTAACGCCGTGAGATGGGTGCCTCAGAGTCTGTTCGCACGCACGGCGCTGTTGATCGGCGGAACGATCCTGGTGTTCTCGATCATTGCGTGGCAGGCGATCGTCTGGACTGCCATCGAGCCGGCCTCGGAATTGGCGGTGCCTCTGTTGACGCAACGGGCGAACGCGGCGATCACCGCGCGGTACGTCGGGCAACCGCCACCAGAGGGCACGCGTTTTGAAACCGATGCTCCCACGACGATGGAACCCCGTCTTCGCGGCTTTGCGTTTCGTGCCTATGTGGAGACCATTCGTACGAAGCTGCAAGTTAACCTTCGAGCGTCCGAAATACGCATTCATCGATTAGCAGGTCCATCGGAGATTTGGCTACGTACGCCCGAGGTGCCTGACGCCTGGCTCGTATTGTCCTGGCGAATTGCCGATCCGAAAGCGCCTTTCGCAGCACTCGGCGTACTTGGCGCGGCGGCACTTCTTGCTCTCGGCGGGGCGGCGCTTTCTGCACGCCGGTTGACCGCGCCACTGGCCGCCCTGGCTGCGGCTGCGGCGCGGCTTGCGGAGGGTGACCGAGTTGAGGTCGACACCGGATCCGGGCCGACGGAAGTCCGCTCCCTGGCAGTGGCATTCCAGTCCATGTCGCATCGTTTGATGGAACACGATCAACAGCGAGAATTGATGCTGGCGGGAATTTCCCACGACTTGCGCACGCCTCTCGCGCGTCTTCGAGTAGCCGTGGAATTGCTCGACGTCGCCGCTCGTGCGCTCACCGAGGAGATGACCGCCAATATTGAAGAAATGGATCGTATGGTCGGCCAATTCTTGCATTACGTGCGCGCGAATTATCGCGAGAGTCCGACGCGAGCGACACTTGATGATGTCGTGCGCCAGACCCTGGCAATTTATGCGACGGATGAACGTTTGCGCCTTCAGCCAGACGCTGCGGAAATGCGGTGTTTCGCGGTCAATTGCATCCGCCATACATTGCTGAACTTGGTCCAGAATGCGTTGGATTACGGGAAAGCGCCGGTTACCGTTCATACGTCGTTGACCTCGGCGGAGGTTCAGGTCAGCGTCGCAGACGGTGGCGCGGGACTATCTGAAGCAGAATGGTTTGAGGCCGTTCGGCCATTCCATCGCCTGCGCGACCAACCTACTGCAGGTCACACCGGTCTCGGACTGGCTATGGTCGACCGTCTAGTGAGTGTCTGCGGCGGACATCTCGAAGCCAAGCAAATGCCGAGTGGCTTTGCTGTGACTGTCCGGTTACCGACAACCCAAACAGTGTAGTGCTGTCGGCAAGACGTCGATGTACCACGTGCCCAAAGGTTCTACCTCGACGAATCAGCGGGTTCGGCGGCGCAGGAAGCGCAGTGCCCATCGACTGAAATCGGTCGTGCGGGTTAGAAGCTGTAGCGCACGCCTATGGTGGGATTGAGGTTGGTGGTGTTGAACAGGTAGCCGTTCGCCAAGCCGTCCGACACGCCGCTATAC
>Ga0116229_10008286_pt1 | contig 16202 bp, 14 predicted proteins | sample S1TSphgellanicum_3_FD_87313 | JGI IMG/M metagenome (GOLD analysis project Ga0116229, IMG submission 87313) | Host-associated microbial communities from peat moss isolated from Minnesota, USA - S1T2_Fc - Sphagnum magellanicum MG | ecosystem: Host-associated > Plants > Peat moss > Unclassified...
AAGGGATGACAATTTGATATAAGGTTCTAGGATTTGGAATGTGTGAATCTAAATAACGAATCTATCAATGTTGAATTGTGAATGATGCTTGGAAGACAAAATAATTAACTTCATCTACGAACGTAACCTAATAACTAGACATACATTCGCATTCGTGGGTTGTGTGGGTTGTGTGCAGGCCCGTGTGAGTGAGTGAAACTTGTCAACTCTTCCTAGTCCCATCGCGGAGCTCCAACATGCCCCTCTACCCGTCAAAGTGTTGTGAGTTAAAGAACATGCCCCGAATCCTCCCTCTTTCGTTGTCTTCTACTTGGACTCACATTTAAGTCTTTCAAGGAATTAGGAGTGTGTCAAATATGGCCATCACTAAGAGCAAGGTTATTGAAAAACATGTGTTTAAGGATAGAGAGTTAATAAAAAAGAAGTTTACTGCTGTTACAAATGTTAAAAAGTATTTTTGACAAAACCCGAAGCTAAAAAAACCTAATATAGCTACTAAACAAATGTTAGAGCCTAATGTAACCGCAGTGGTTGAGACACGTTCTAAACCAGACACAATAGCTATAGAGGTAGATAAGTAGATGGCAGTTATCCAAGTATTAGTTGGGAAGAACATTGTTCAGGATGTTTTGATAGATGGAGGAGCAAGTGTGAACGTTATAATAAAAAATCTCATAACAAAGTTAGGTTTACCCAAACCAAGACTAGCTCCATACCACCTCAAAACGGCAAATTAAAGTATGATTAAACCTCTAGGAATCATAAAAAATTTGAAGATTCACATACATGGTATTCCATATATAGCCACATTTATTGTTTTGAAAAACAATGTGGTAGATTCTAACTATTCTATGTTGCTAAAAAGACCTTGGCTCATAGATGCAAAGGTTACACATGACTGGAGTAACAATGTCATTCTGTTCAAGGTAATGGAATAATCAAAACAATATTAGTTAATAGGAAATTGAGAGCAAAAACTAGAAGGCCCCAAGTACTTATTTGTTATGACTTGATGGAAAGGTTGGCAAATGAAGAGGAAGATCTAATCTTTGAGACAAAACCATGATTGTTATCAATTGGCACAATTATTCTCTTAGAAGAAATAATTTCGTTGTTGAGTGTTGGAGTGTCAAAAATTAAAAACATTGAGGAATTTGATCCAAAGCAAGGGACATCATATCAAACATCTATAGAAGTGGTGCTTTCAACAATGAAATCAAAAGATTTTTTTGTCAAACCAAAAGTTTCATTGAGAGACAAGGTTTATTTAGAAACCTATTACCATCACAGCCAACATGATATTCAAATGAAGGAAACACCGGCAAAAATACAGGTACAAAATCTTCAGATAATAGGTTGGACTTTGATTGAAAAACAATAGCTTGTTAAGTTGAATCTTGGCACAAATGAAAATCCACAATACATCAAGGTTAATGCACAATTGACAAAGGAGAAAATTAAAGAGCTTTAGATGTTGCTCAAGGAGTTCAACAATGTGTTTGTTTGGACCTATAAAGATCTGAAAGGCATACTTCCAAAGTTGGTTCAACACAGAATTGAGTTAGATACTTGAATTCCACTAACACATCAAGCAAGGTATAAATTGAACCCTAATTATGCTACAGTTGTCAAATAAGATATTGACAAATTATTAGCAACAAGATTTATTCAACCACTAGAGGAGGCTACATGGTTATCACCTATAGTGGTAGTCCCTAAGAAGAATGAAAAATTGAAAATTTTGTGTGGATTTTAGGAAGCTTAATAAGGCAACCAAAAAAATCCTTATCTTTGCCATTTTCTGATGAGGTACTGAATACTATAGCAAGGTATGAAGCCTATTCATTTCTAAATGGATATTCAAGTTACCATCAGATTTCTATAGCCTTTAAAAATAGATACAAAACAACTTTTGTAACAAATTGGGGAGCTTTTGTTTGGATGGTGATGCCATTTGGTGTCAAAAATGGGCCACTAGCTTTCCAAAGAATAATTAGGAAAACATTTAGAGAATATTTAGATCAGTTCATGAAGATAGTTTTAGATGACTTCATAGTTTATAGAGTGATATGGAAAGTCATTTGATGAAGCTTAAACTTTGCGTTCAGAAGTGCAAAAAATATATAATTAAATTTAACCTAGAGAAATGTGCCTTTATGATATTTTTAGAATTGATTTTAGGGTTCACAGTTTTTAAAGAAGGAAAAATACCAAACTTCAAAAGGGTTAGGCAATAATGAACATGCCAGTACCTACCAATCCATAGCTGATTCAAGTTTTTAATGGTATGGCTTAGTTTTATAAATGTTTCATCAAGAACTTTGCTTTTATCATGGCACCGATCACAAAGCTGATGAAGAAAAAAAACCTTTTATTTGGACCATAAAGTGTCAAAAAGCTTAGGATCATATCAAACAGATTTACATAGAAACACCAATTCTAATATCTCCAAATGGGCAGATGGAATTTCATGTGCACACAAATGCATCACTATTGGCAATGGGTGCAATGTTGGCACAAAATCCAACTAGAAAATATGACCAACCTATAATATATGCTTCTAGATTGTTAAATAAAGCCAAACATGATTATACTACTACAAATAGAGAAGCCTTAGTAATGGTTTATGCTATGCATAAGTTTAGACATTTTTTGTTGGGAAACAAATTTGTTTTTTATGTAGACCACATGGTTTTAATATACTTGGTCAACAAACCATAGGTGTTTGGAAGGATAGCCAAATGGTTGTTGTTATTTTTGAAGTATGAATTCACAATAGTTTACAAGCTTGGTAAAAGACATGTGGTAGCTGATGTTTTATCTAGATTACCAGATAATTTAAAACCATTAGAGTCTTAGATTGGACTATAAATGCATCATTATTCTCTGTAGAACCTATATGGATGTAAGAAATGAATAACTATTTGGAAATAGGTCAGATGCCAAAAACTTTAAACCTAGCTCAGAAACAAAAGTTAGTTAGAAAGGCAAAACCCTTTATTATAAAAAAGGGAATAATGTATAGAGTGGGACAAGATAACAAAATGCATAGATGTTTGACCACCTCAAAAACACAGATTGTTCTGAAGGAGCTACATGAAGGAGTGGTAGGAAGACATTTTGTTGCAGATATTATTATATAAAATTATAGATGCAGGATATTAGTGGCTAACTTTATTCAAGGATACTCATGAATTTTATAGAAGTTGTGACAATTGTTAAAAAATTGGAGGACTCCAAACAAAAAAATATGGCCAAGTTGGTAACAACATTTTTAGAAGAACCATTTATGAAGTGGAGTTTAGATTTTATAGGTCCAATTAAACCCGTAAAAAGACTAACATGAAACAACTATATCCTAGTAGCTACTAATTATGCAACTAAGTAGGTAGATAATTAAAGGCATTTAGAACCAATACTATAGTAGTAACATCCAAATTCCTCTATGAGTACATTCTAACCAGATTTGGATGTCCATTAACCATAGTTATAGATCAAGGAATACATTTTATCAATGATATAATCAAATATTTGACAAAACAATTTATGTTCAAGCATGTTAATTCAACTACCTTCTATCCATAGGGAAATGGACAAGCAAAATTTATTAACAAAATCATTGGTAGACTTTTGACCAAGTTAGTTAATAAGAAATGAACAAATTGGGATGAACATTTGTCTACAATTTTGTTTTCATATAGGATTGCTTACAAGGTGGCAACATGTTATACACCTTACCAATTAGTCTATGGTTTGTATCCTCTAACGCCAACTGAATATGTTCTATCAGTTATTAGTGGGGACCACAAAGATGCAGAACCAACCAAAGTACTAATTGCTAAAGTTATAGAATGGAGAAATTACAAAAGAACAGATTGGAAGTTCATAATAATGTGGGTACCAATTAGTGGAATAGATTGATGTGGAGTCAACCAAAAAACACAGAAAAGAAGTTTCAATTTGGAGATTATGTATTACGGTTTCCCAAGGGAGAAAAGACCCTAGGGAAATTCAAAAAAAGATGGTTTGGTCCATTCAAGGTACAAAATTGCTTACCCAATAATAATATTATTCTTGTTTTTATTAACAACTTTGAACCAAATCCAATATTTGTCAATGTTAACAAGTTGAAACTATACAAATTTATGGATTAGACATTGAAGAGGGTTCAAAATCCAGAGAATCAGACCTCTATAAAATCCATAGATTCAGATCATATGAAAGAACAATCTAATGAGGATTCAAAAGATCAAAGAAAAACAAAGATCATTACAATTGATCAAATAATATTATCAAAAAAACCTTAAGAAAATCTAATGAGTCAGTAGGTTATGAAAGTATCTCATATAGTAATTAATTATATAGTTTCATAATCATTAGATTATGGGTCAAATAAGTCTGTTAGATCAGAACAAAATTCTATCAATTTGATGACTCAACATAGGACAAAAGTAGTTTGTAGTGTAGACAACAACAGGTCATCAAATTTTGATTTGTCATAAAAATTTGCCACATCCACAAAGTTAATAGGTCAACAAACATTTATTGTAGCCCATGTTGATGTTAATATAAATTTTCGCAAAAGACACCAATGTGAAAAAATCAGAAAAAAAGACAAGTCATTAAAATGTTAACCCTAAAGCAAAAGTGAAATGCCATTTTATGAAACAAGGTGAGTACGTTTCAAAAGGTAGCAAGGACTTGAACACTTATTCGTTTTCGTTTTCAATAAGTAAGTGGCTTTCATTTTTAATTTTCAAATGAATGTAGAAGAAAACCTTGTGGAGAAATTGCAAAGACAATTTACAAAAAGGTTACATAAGTTGAAAGAAGAGTAAGAGAGACAAAGAGAGCAGCAAAAGTTTATAAACATTTTGCCTTTGTAATCTAGGTTGCCAGAAAAGGCTCCACCATTTCCTTTTCCCATTCATTCTTCTTTTTTTTCTCAAACATCTTCTCTGATTTCCAAGTTTGAAAAAACTTTTGAAGCAATTAGAAAAAACAAGATAGAATGTAGGGAAATTTTGAAGAGGTATATTTTTAGGAAGCCTAGAAGAGAGGCAGGTCTTACTTAAAAAGTTGATCCAATTTCTATTTATAATTTTGAAGAAGAGAAGTAGAAGGACAATCTACAACATCAACAAATGCCATTACATCAACAATAGCCAATCAATGATCAGATTCTAAAAGAAGTTCACATTCCTAACAAGAAGTGCACAAAGAGAGTCAATTAGCAAGCAATGGTTGGAAATCTGCGTGGGAAGAAGGTGTGGACTCACCAGGATGATGAGGTCAGATATGTTTTTACTCCTATGGAGCAAAATTATAATAGCAATTTCTTGGACAAGCTTTGGAGAGGAAGAGAGAGCCTAGGCAAACAAAACTAGATTAATAGGTATGTTTGAGGTTGAGTGGAAAATTCCTCATCATAAGATTCTAGTAGAATTTTTTAACAATTGGAAATTGGATTTTGAACATTATAGAAGTAAGGTTATGTTGGGGGAAAAGCATAAAATAATTGACAAACATCTCTTGGTAGAGGTTTTTTAAATCTACCATACAATAGAAACAAAGGTAGATTAAGCAGAGATGTTAGATGCTAGAGTAACATTGGTAGATATAGCTAACAAAGTCCTAGATACTTACAACACCGATGAAAGGTGGGTTGTAAAGAAAATGAAGTTAGAGTATGCCAATAGGAGAACTACCATCTTGCCTATTATTTACCAAAAGGATAAGGTGCAGTATTTTAGTAAGTCTTCTATGATGATCTCCAGAGTAGATTATGGAGAATTTGTCAATTGGGCTGCAATTATGTTTTCTCAATTGGTCAAGGAGTTGATCAAATGGGAAAAGCGTTAAAAAAACATGATTGAGGGAATAACCAAAAGAGAATAAAAAAAGGATGTGTTTCATTTTTCATAAGTGGTTTCCACTAGTAGGAGTAAAGCCACAAGAAAAAAAAAAAACAAGTAGAACCACATGAGGACATGAGAAGAAAAGAGAGTTTGCGGGAGAGGTTTATCATGAACAAAAGACCTTTGAACCCTACACACATCTCTCCTAAAAAGGAGAAACAACCAAAGACTAGGACAACCAAAAGAATAGCTATGATGTCCTAGTTTGATGATGACGAGGAGAGAGAAACTTTGCAAAAGAGGCAGAAGAAACAAGAGGATATTGTAATGAGGGGTAGTATTAATCCTCAATAGGCAGCAAAATTGTTGAAGAAACAACATCAACATTAGAAACAAAAGGAGAAATATGTATCTCCTAAATCTGATTTAAGACCACAAATCTCTTCTAATTAAGCAATAGCAAAGATTAGATGGGCAAGAGCACCAAAGAAGGCTTAAATAAAAGCCAAAGTCTCTAGACCAACAACGAACAAAGGAATAGACACAAGATCTTGACTTGGATCCACCACAAGCATAACAATCTATTCTAACACGATAGAATAATGAAGGTATGCTACCTTCAAGACCAAGTTCTACAACATGCACAAATGTGTTTGGAGAAATCTAGACTATACACATGAGTCTAGGTTTTTTAAGAACAAGTTCTTGGGTTCAGACTCTTAAATTTCATACACTAGGGTCTAAACAAGGGATAGAAGTAGAATTGGATGAACACTAAAGAGCTACTAGTACGTTTCAACAAGCAACATAGTACAATGTACAAATGACAAATATTTTGGTTAGACTTTCTGCTATGGAGATCAAGAATAAGTGGATCATAGAGGAGAAGGACATATCTGTCTAGAATTATAGGGGGCTTTAAAGAAGGAGTAGAAGCTCAAAGCAAAGCTATAGGGTAAAAATAGTGAAAATAATCAAGTATTGGCAGAACTCCAAGTAGCCAGGCAAAATATTAATAACATGGAGAAACAAAACAAGGATTTGGGGAATGTTAGAATAGAAAGGGATTCTTTGCAAACAACTTTGAAGGAGATAGATGCCTATTACTATAATTTGAAGGCAAAAAAAGGATATTATGAGTGTGGAACATAGCAAAATTCAGAAAGTTTACAAGAGTATGGAGCAGATTCTCTTAAAGCAATAGGAGTTGGAGGACCTCATAATGGAAGTTGGAAATGTGTATTGGGCCAAGAATGAAATACAAAGGCAACCTAATTAGAGGCATGCACTAATGGATAGAAATTTGCAAAAGCAAATGGCCTTTAATGAAAAATTACATAAGCTTTTGGAGGAGACGTGGAAAGTTAACCCTTTCAATTGTTATAGTGTCTTCATAGAGAACAATGAGTATAAGAAGCAAATTACTTTGCTTTAGGTAAGACTCAATGTATTATCAATAGAAAAAAAAATTGTAGATCTTTGGTGGGATGCATTACAGGATATTGCTCAAAAGGATATTGGAAAGATTTGTAGTGTTAATAGAGGCATTAGAAGAGCAACAATATATTTTAAATACAATAGAAAATCAGTTATAGATAGAGCAAATTGTAGTACAAATTGTAGTGCAACAAAAGGAACATCAAATTTTTAAATCACAAGGTCGGAAATAACATCAAATTTAGCTTTCTTAACATATTTTTTGATCCAAATTTTTGGATGTAATTCAGAGTACGGGTGGGGTAATGTTAAGGGAATAGTTATTGTGATAATAGTTAGTTAGTATATTTTTATTTACGTAGTTACTATTTTAGAAATTACTAGTTAGATCACATAGTTTTTGTCGCCATTTGAATTTGAATAAAAAATAGGACTATTTTATTTTAAAATATATTTGGAGAAGAGGAGGAGATGATCATCATTGTAGAACATTGAATTTTAATGGAGTATGAGATAGAGCACTTTGATTTATGGAAAAGCTTAACTTTCTTAGCCATAATTTCTATTTTGATGTTTTTTTAATCATAATTTCATGGCTAGATTTTTAGTTTGGAACTAGACCTTAGTAGATTGAAATGAGTAGATTCTGTTAGTATTAATTTCATGGCATTTTAGTCCAAATTTATATTAAAATATAGGATCAGAGATTTTATATTTACTAGTTGACATGCTAGATGATTAGTGATCATTGTATTTTGTGAAATTTCCAAGGTTTCCAGGAAGTTCATTTCAAAAAATGAATTTTTCTCATTATCCTGATTTAACTAAAATTCAATAACAAAATACTCAAACTTGGGCACCATGTTATAATATTGCTAAAGTACCAAAACAACCCTAATACGAGGGCTTCAAAGGTTGAAATGCATGCAACACATTTAGCCAGACAATTTCATTGTTGCTTTCAATCTCTCTACCAAAATGTAGTCTTTAACAATGTTGGCAAGTTTAGGGTACTAGATTAGTTTTTTGGATGATTTTCAAGTATTGAAACTTATAGGTTTAGAATTTTTTTGGAGCCAAAATTACAATTGGACCATGGAATTACCCTTGTGTTGGAACTACATTTGGAACCAAAACAAGGTTGTTGGGATGGATGACAACCCATGACCTACCAAAACGTTCCTATACATATAATCCCCCTAATGCAGTACCACCAACCTTACATATATAGAAAACCATGCAGCTACAAACAAGATGTATACAAAAGCAACCATGCATATTGTCATGTGTGGCCTGTAGTGTGACAAATAATTGAATGAGCAAGAAATATTGAAAGAGACATAGGAGGCTAAAGTGCGTACAGAGATCCACAAGATATCAGCACAATATCTTCATATTCAAATGTCACAATGATCATTAATAAAAATCTTCATTTTCTCTTCTGCACAACAACCCAAGCATGAATTCTTGTACATTACAGGTATTATTGATGTTTTGCAAGTTTCGTTGAAATATTTATTTATTTGAAAAATTAAGTTTAGCAGCTTCAATTTTAATATTTCAAAATATTGGCAATTAAGGAATAAATACGAATACTGCTAATTTTTTAAAAACTTACAATGGTTGGGACTTGGGATAGTGGAAAACCATTTATTGTTCAACTCTCATGGATTTGAGCAATAAATAATAAAAATGTTTCTTTCTTTTGATTAGGCCCTACATGAATTAATTTGTACTAAACATGAATAGTAGGAACGTTATTGCTTTCAATATAGAGGCTTTGCATATGCCTAATAGGTTGATAAACCCTACTTACTATGCATTGTTTACCTACCATCAAGGTTGGTGCCATTGCCGTTGCTTAACCTGGCTAACTTTAAATTACCAAATGTGCCTTAGGCAACACTTATATGAATGAAAACTGACCAAACCCAAAAACCATCTATATTTACATGATCTATCCTCCAAATCTAAATCTACAAGTGGTCCACACATGATAGCCATGTTGACAAGGATGCACAAACCATGTTAGTGAAGCTAGATTCTCCCTCTCCTCAAGTAGTTAGTGTCTATGCAAAAACCTTAAACTTGTGCCATACCCAAGATTACAATCAACGGGCATTTGGACCTCTTGGAAGATTCCAAAAATGTCTTTAAGATTTTGGAATAGAGGGTGTGTTTTTGGGAAGCAATTATGTTGTCAAGGTAACACTTGGTTGATGTGTTGAAGGTGCTTACAAAAGTGCAAAAGACATATCTAATTTCACTAACTAGGGTGTCTACATCATATTGTGATATGTGCATGGATGTTGTTGGTTGGTGGGTGGAAATCTAGCATAGGAGGTTTCTAATTTGAACCTACCATCTAAAGGTAGAGCCATTATACCTACTTGTTTATGTGTGTGTACATGTGATGGCATGTGTTAAAGGGCAAAAGTATATCAAAACAAAGTAGGCTAAGTTAATTAAGACATATGAAGAGTATGAATTGAGGTTTATGGTAGGAACATGGGAAGGATTTTTAGAAAATTTTAAAAGATGGATGGAGGTTATTAGGAGGAAGTAATTTTTTTGGAAGAAAGGAAAAGCTCATTGTTAAACACTAATATTCTTACATTGTGTTTATTTTGGAATCTGTTTTTTAACATGTTATTTTGCAAATAAAAAATATGATGTATGACAAACTACAAAAATTAGGAACAAAACTCAACTAAAATCCATTATAAGGCACAAATTTGTATAATGTTAATTCTATATTAAAATTAGATACTCATATTCAAAATGAAAACAAAAATACGAAAACAAAAAACATATTGTGACAACACTGCTGTTCTTCATCAAAATTATTTTATAATCTTTCTTGAGCTTCTCCATTTCCAAGCTACTTCTTCTCTCTCTCAGATCCTAATTCCTCTTCCAAAAACTAATTTCATAATCCTTTTTCCTCGCAATGCTTCTCTTTAAATATACTCAAATTCCTAACATAAACCAGTTTGAATCAAGCCTCATTAGTCATAATCCTACATAGTCATTTTCCATTTCTATCAACCATTGAAACTACCTTTGTCCAACTTGTCTAGTAGGGACACCACAACTCTCTATCCAATGCCTCCATCCAATCTTTTCAACAAAAACAATACAGTTCTACCCTTAACATTACCCCCCTTGTACTTTGGATTTTTTCTTCAAAATCCTATGCATGCAAAATTGTATTGGAAGAATAACTATAGATTGAGGCCACTTATTTAGAATGGACTAACATTTCTTCTTGACTCACTTCTGTAATTGCATGTATTACAAATGGTATTTCATGCTCTATAGATTGTTGTCCTTCTACTTTTGTTTTTCATCATTGTAAGTTTGTATGTTTTGTGTGTGACAAGAACCTTGGTGTGTTCTTGATCTTCTATTCATTTTTGTGAACATATTGTTTTGATGTCTCTAGTTTTCATACAATAAAACTATTTTTTTTTTTCATTTTATCTCTTATTTGTTAATAGATTCCTACCTACATACTAAACTATCCACATAACTATAAGTTGCTTAGTGCATACATACCTAACTATTTATCTACCTATGTGCTTACTTAACTATCAACTAACTGCACATATTAAATGTGTTTATTTACATTTTTATCTCTACCTAACTACCTACACACTTTTAAAAAAACTTTCAATTTGATAATATGACAATTTTATTTCAAATTTTATCAGGCAAAATTAAAACTAGTAATTTTAGCTAGTCAAATTGGGTAACTGCCTAATAAGAGTTTAGAGTTGAGTTGGAATTAGCAAAGCCATAAATGACAATTTTTTCCCTAATGGAGTACTATACCCAAAGTAAACCAAAGTTGAACATTGGTTAAATTCTTGGTTATGGTTTGGGGAGCCAATGCTAACCTTTTTTTTTCTCCTTTCTATTGCTTTCTTTTCAATTGTCTTTTTCACCTTGCAATATGGAGAGAATATGGAATCCAAAAATGTCAAACAAGAATGCAAGTAAAATCATAAGCCATATATGATGGAAGGAAGCCAAGTGGAAATCTTAAACAACCCTAGACATATGACAAAAGAAAACCTTAAATAATAGAAAGCCCAAAAACCTTAGTAAGCCCAGGGGAACCAAAAGCTTAAACCATAGACATATGACCAAAAAACCTTAAATTTTATATAATCCAAGAACCTTGGGATATGGTTTATTTAATTGAATACTTTAAACTTTAAGAAATCAGAAACCTTAAACATTAGACAACCAAAAACCTTATAGATGTGACAAATGAAAACTTTAAACCCTACACATATAACAAAAAAAAACCCTTAAACATATGATAGATAAAACTCTAGTAGTAGAATGTTTTGACATGTGAGTGGCACTTCAAATGTGGGCTCATTCATATGAATAGTGGTAGTCTACATACTAAAAAATAAAGTGTTAAACCATATAGACCAAAAAAACCTTGAACCTTAGGAAGGTTGTAATGGAGGAGATTGATTGTGATTGTGTGATGCATCTTTATTGTGTAAAGAGGTTGTTGAAATGTGGGCCAAATGGAAGATTAGGTAAATCAATTAAAATTTTTGTATGACAAAATAAAACCTCAAACCCTATGGACCCCAAAAACCCTAAATTGTACATTAAAAACCCTAGGGTTTGAAATTTTAAAATAACATTCTTTACCATTGAACACAATAAATAATCTTAATATAAAATACTATAAAATATTTTATTTGGTTAAATTGAATACCCTAAATCCAAAGGACCCCAAAGATACCAAACTATAAACCTTTGTAATGATGTCAATTTTTACATTTATGAAAATAACATAAATTCAAAATTAATATAACTTTTTTTAATCAATTGGGAAAATGCATTTACTATACAAATGATGCATTTTTTATAGTTGTAGTTTAATTTTTGGGAATTTTTGGGAGATAGAAGAGTTGTGTTCAATGTTGGGCGGTTTTCACTTTATTCTAAAACCATCGATTTTAGTTATTTATGTTTTTATGTGAGAACTGGGTTGGTTATTGATTTCAAAAAGAAATAGGAGGCTTATGAAAATCGTCATGGGTATCAAAAAATTTCCAAGGAAAAAGAAATCTGATTCTTAGGCTCGGTGATTCTCAACAACTCAAGAACAACTGGTTTTCTTGGCATGTTGTCACAAGCCAAAAATTTGATTTTTTTGGGGAAATTTGTTTTTTCACATTTTTTTGACAAAAAAATAGACTTTGAATATATTTTCAGCAATTTATAAACCCACAATTTCATCTCTTTCAGAAGCTCTTTCAAATTTTATAATTCCTCTTATAGCTTTGCATCTATCCTAATAAGTTCTAAAAGGTTACAAGGGGATTTACAACCAACTCTACAATCATTGGGCTAATTTTTGTTCACATTTTTTTTTCCCCCTAAGTTTTCTAATTGTAAATGACATCTTTTCAAATTAATGAGGATTATAGCCAAAGAAAATATATTTTCAATCTTTATTTGACAACCAACAATTCTTAAATTTTGTCGAACAAGAAACCCAACTATGGGAAACATGGCTTCATGTTTCTCCCGCCACGGAAGGGGACACTTGATCTCCTTCAAATCCACTTGATAACACCAAAAACCAATAGTTTTATCTTAACAAACTCTTGTGTTGACTTAGTACTCCATGATGTTATTTGGAAAATATCCAAACTATTGTCATCATCCACTTTTTGTCAACAAATCATTATCACATTTTATCAATTGATGCAAGTGATAATAAGATTTCATGATCATATTAATGACATTGGATCATATTGTTCAACAATTACTACTCTTTGATCACAACCAATGAAAGAAGACTAAGCGAAAACTTTTTAATCTTGGGTCCAACATTAGAGCTAACATATTATGTGTTTTTCTTTCATCAAATTTATTCAAGAAGGAAAGAAAGTTATCTAAAACTCCACAAACCTCTTTTCTAATGTTAGAAGCCAAACAAATTAAGTCAAGTGCCACACCAAAATCCTCTTGCATTAGGGTATGAAAAGATGGTGCATTTTTTGGTTCTTCTTTCAATTTCAAGCTCATGGAAATGGCAAAATGAAGGTCATCACTTAACAACCAATGTCCCCTAGATTGGTTTAGAACACAAGCCATTACAATAGTGGAGAAATAATCAATAACAATTTGACAAATATACCATGTCAAAGGGGGTGGAACTTTGGTTGTCATCTTCACTGACTTTGCATGTTATAAAAAACATTATAACATTTTTGAATTATAGAACCTTTTGAAAAAAAATGATTTTGCTAACAAACATGCAAAGAAAGAAATAACAAATGATTATTATCTACATTTTAACAAGTCCCAACAAAAATAATAATAAACAAGAAAATATTAAAATTCTTATGATAACCTTATTTTAACTATAATGTTCAGTTTTCTTTGAGGAAGATTCAAATTTGCACAAGCCTTGTTCCATTCTTGTCTATGTTTCCTTAACTTTTTTGACCAAGTTATGCATTTCTATAGGTCAGATTAAGCAATTTTGACAAATACATATTTCAAACCCTTACAAATATTTTCATCAATTAAAGCATATTGACAAGCCTTAAAAAATGCAAGGCCAAAATAACTACCCTAAAAAATTTCTATCAACTTAAAATATCACAACTTACAACAAACTTTAAAATTATAGTCATAATATTTAGATTAGATTCTTCATCTTTAACATAAGTAATGATTTATTTTTCTCAAGTCATACTTGTCCAACAACTCAGTTAAGTCTTTGGCTAATGCATGCCCACAAGTATTAGATGTTTCAAAAACCCAGTTGCAATGTGTTTTGGCTACTGACCAACCCCTAAAAAATAATAACAAGGGAAAAAATGTCATAAGCCCCTTTTGACATCCATAAATCAAAACTTGTTGTTACATAATAACAATCTATCAAAGCAAGTAGGACATATAATTGTTTAGTTTTTTCCACCAACTCCAACAAAATTTCTCTTGAAAATTGTTTCTTAGAGGGACACAAATGTAGACTAAATCTTTTTAACCATTGGCTTTCAACAAGATGCATTGGCAAATGATTTTTTACAATTAAAAGAGCTAAATCTTCCAAAAACTACTTCTACTGCAAATCATTTTTCTTATAAGAATCTTTGGCAACAAAAAAGTTAGAAATAGGAGTTCCATTTACATGAGGTCATTTCTTTGCAAGTTCTCTTTCATGAGGTTTTTTCTAATAAATTGTTTACTTTTTCTTTAAAAAAAATTGCAATCACACAATGGTTTGCATAAACATGTTTTTTTTAATGTTGTAACCATGTAGAATATTAAACCTTTCCTTGCTTGTGTTTTGGCATTTGTTATTGAAATTGGATTATCATAACAAAAAATGCATCCCATCAATTGAAAACACTTAACATCCACTTGCTTATTGTCATTTTACACAATAAATGACCAACATAGTGCATTTATACTATCTTGTCTCCACTTCTTTTTCTGAAAATGCAAAATTTTCAAATTTTCCTTCATTTTTTCTTTCCCCTCATCTACATTAATATATTTTTTTGTTTGCAAACTTGGCTAGATTCCAAACTCTTATTCCATTACAACATCATTTGAATATATATCATCATTATTATTCATTATGTTTTCATTTGGGAGTGACTCTTCCATTATCAGGTGGAAAATGAAATTCTATTAGATTAGTGGCACAAAAAACCAAACAAAAATATGCAAACCTATATAAACCTCTAGGCTACCAACAAGCAATTTTACAAAGGCATTGACAATTTATAAGAGCATTTACAAAAGGCATTTACAAAAATGAAGTGCAATGTTAAAATGTAGATGAGTTCAGGGAACCTTACAACCAAAAATAAAGTAAAATAAAATCAGAAGTTGGAAAAAAAAATTAAGTTAAAGAAAGTTAGAAACATTAATATATATTGAATAAAAAAAAATTAAAAAAAACCTAACTCTTTTCTCTTGTCCTAACCTTGCCCTCCAAGCTCCAACTTGTAATGACAAGACGGGGGGGGGGGGAGTACAACACCCCAACAAATAGCACCAACAACACAAGGTGAGGAGCAAACAACAACACATGTGTCGCAACCCCACTTTGAGGGAAGTGTGAGGTCGCCACTCACACTCCTGAAAATGGGACTTGGGACTCCCTCGGGACTCCCGAAAATTTAGAACTCAATTTTAGGGGTGAAAACACCTCGCATTGGAAGTTTTTTATATTGTTGGAAAGGTCTCGGAGTGTAGATGTCCCAAATGGCCTCGCATGAGCCATTTGGACATCTGTAGCACAAGTTATGGTCGAAAGAAGAGCCGGGAGTCAAACTGGCAGTTTGATTCCCAACCACTAAAAGTCGGTGTCGCAACCCCACTTTGGCCAAGCGTGGGGGTGAAGCCCAACACTTGAAAAAGTTGGAGGTTTGGAGTCCGTCGGGACTCCCGAATGTTCAGAGCTCAACAGAATGGCCCAAAACACCTCGCATTGGGGTGTTCTTGGTGTCATTGAAAAGGTCTTGAAACGTAGATATCGAAAATGGCCTCGCATTGGCCATTCGGATATCTGCAGCCCAAGTTATGGGCAAAAGAAGGGTCGGGAGTCAAACTGACAATTTGACTCCCGACCACTAAAAGTCGGGAATCGACCTCTTCCCGACGTCGCCTTGAAGAGTGCGACATGGAGTTGGAAAGCTCGTGACAAGAGCTACAACTTTGGTTCAGGACTCGTCCCAATCCGAGCTTGGGGCGAGGAGTTATGGCCACTCAAAGTTTCGGGAGTCTAGCCGGGATAGTTTCGGGACTCCATTTCGGGAGTCCCAACAAAATGTGCCATTTGGATGTAGCCTCGGCGACCAGCCGCAGAGAATACTATAGGGAGTAAGGTGGTGGCTTACTCCCGAG
>Ga0116229_10008290_pt1 | contig 16196 bp, 16 predicted proteins | sample S1TSphgellanicum_3_FD_87313 | JGI IMG/M metagenome (GOLD analysis project Ga0116229, IMG submission 87313) | Host-associated microbial communities from peat moss isolated from Minnesota, USA - S1T2_Fc - Sphagnum magellanicum MG | ecosystem: Host-associated > Plants > Peat moss > Unclassified...
AGCCTTAATTAACCTTAAGAGGTTGCACCTACCTTTAAAAGTTGAAATTATGCAAATTTTTGCAGATACAAAAAAAACATTGGTGAAGATTAAAAGAATATTGATGAAAGGGCAATTGAACTTATCATTTGAATTTATAAAAAATCCCCAATTTTTTGTTTTTAAAGTACTAAAATCCCCTTCATAGGGAAAAAGTTTTGAATAAATTCAATTCTATATGATGTCAATTCAAAAATTATATAATAAATAGAATTCCTACATTTTAAATATTAAATTTACATTATCCGCTTTTGTTTTTTTTAATGTTCCCATTTGGTTCCAATAGTTCATCATTATTTATGTCAATCTCAAATTTGATTTTACTAGATATCATGGACATGTGCCTTTTCATGTCCATGTAAGTGAGTAAAGGAAAGAAGTGAAATAAATAAGCTTTAGGAGAGGGAGTTAATTTTTGAAAAGGTATTTGAATAATTCCAATGACAATGTTTCATTGAAACTGGCTTATGTAGGATGGATATTTTGGTGATTGTCATTGCGACAATTCTAAAATCATTTTAGATTATAATTTGTCATGTATCAAATTTCATTTTAGAATCATTTCTTGTTGTCTATTTTGCACCTTTTTTAATGTTTTTGTTTGTTTGTATCTTGTTGTGAACATCTCTAATGAATCAAACTTTTTGTTGACATTTTGCCTACCAAATCAAGAATGTAAAAAAATATTAATGAGACAAAATGACATATAATGAAATTTACAAAAATTTATCTTTTGAAAAGACAAAATTGATTACAACAAAATTATCACGTCCACACAAAATAATTTAATCATTGTCATCGGTAGTGCAAAGCAAAGTGAAGCCCAAATAATAATAATAATAATAATATACCATTACACCATTACATGGATAGCTAGTCCACCTGAAACCATAGACTCTGAATAAATCCAAAGAATTTCAAAATCAAAGAATTGTTGCATTTACAAATTCATTCAAATTTCTGCATTTTAATTAACTCAATGAAATCACAAAATTGGCATAATTATTTATCACACTTGTTCATAATGGATGAATCCCAACAACGTCCATTTAAATTTCCTTTCTCCATTTTAAAACGTGTATTTATTTTGGAAAACCATTGGGCTGAATTACCAACTCAACTCCCCTAATAAAATTTTCCCAAATTTATGTATGGTAAGTAAGCTTTCCATCGATGTTCCCATGAAAAAAGAAGCAGCAGCAAGGATGAGAAACACGACAGCGTGGATGAACAGAGGGAACTTATGAAGATATCCACGTCCCCTCTCGTGTGCTGACTGTAACAAATCGAAGTGCCATCATCGATTATCACGTGTCAATAAATTATCTTATTTTGAGGTGTCAACCCGTCGTCATCTCTCTCTCTCTCTCTGAGATAGTCACCTCCATGCTCATTTCCAGGTGTCAAGCCATCGCGCTCTCTCACACACACACATCGTCGTCACCTCGATGCTTATTTCCAGGTGTCAAAACATCGTCTCTCTCTCTCCCACAAAATTGTCACCTCGATGCTTATTTCCAGGTGTCAAACCATCGTCTCTCTCTCTCTCTTACAGAATTGTCACCTCGATGCTTATTTCCAGGTGTCAAACCTTCCTCTCTCTCTCTCTCTCTCACATAATTGTCACCCCGATGCTTATTTCCAGTTGTTAAACCATTGTCTCTCTTTCCCAGAGATCGTCACCTCGATGCTTATTTCCAGGTGCCGAACCATCGTCTCTCTCTCTCTCTCTCTCACACAGATCGTGACCTCGATTTCCTTCCTGCACACACAAACAAACAAAGCGCAGGCAACTCGAATGCACTGTGCGTCGCAGTAGCGCCCTGAAGCTTCTCGGCGCGCATTTGCGTTACACGGCGAATTCGTAAAAAAAATCTTTCTTAATTGTTCGGAATTCTGAATGCTGATTGTGGATATTCTGGATTCTGGACCTTGAGATTCTGGACCGAACTCAGCACCTTCCGAAATCATTTGAGAGAAGAAGGGCTTGAATTCCAGGTAATGTCTTTGCTGTAGTGTTTGCCCTTGTGAACGCTGCACAGTTTTATCTCCATCCTGATTCTGTGGTATTAGGTTTTAGGTTTTAGTCGAAGAATTCGGTTGTCTAGTGGCGTTGTTCGCATATGTGAGCGTTTTTCCGTGCTGATGTGCTTAGACATTGTGCACGAACTTTGGATTTCACGTGGTGGATGCACTGACGGATTGCTAGAAGAGCAAATCATTGTTTTTTCTTTTATGCACTTCTGTTTCACGGTGCGATTTTTCTTTTGTTCTGGATTTCTTTTGTGTGCTGTGTTCCTTTTGCAGTCGAGGGAGAGGTAGTTTTGCTTGTACTAGGGTTTTACGGCCAATAGAGTCTTTTTGTGCAGGTACAAAGCAATGAGCACAGCTCGTGCCCTTCGAATTTTTAGGCGCTCAGATGCCGGATTGCTGAAAAGATTGCACCAGGGTGCTGCTCATCGCTTATTCTCATCATCTGAATCCCCTTCTGCATCTGCATCTGCATCCACGCACACGACCATCAATGCTGCAGCTGCTAACAGCAAGTCACGAACGTGGGATGAACATCGTCTCACTTCCGACCAGTTGCAATTCCGTGACCTTGCTTCTGTAAGCTGTTTCTCGCAATGTTTTCCCAACAGCGCAGTTCTGTGTAGAATACACCTCTTGTGGTTCTCAAGCATATGATATTCGGTTGCTGATTTCCTTGTGGACAATTTATGCCGAAATGCTGTAACTTGGTTACCTTTCGTGGCCACTGCATTAGAGCCAGCATGTGGTTTAGACTTATGGGTTTAGCAACAAATACTTCATGTTGAAAGGATGCCAAATCTTTGGTGTGCTGAGAGTTTAGGTAGTTGCAAATTCAGATGCTGGGTGATGTGTGCTAACAGCTTCACTTCCTTAAAATGAGTGCAGGAGTTTGCACAAAAGGAGCTCATGCCATTTGCAGCTGAATGGGATGAGCGCAAGTATTTTCCTGTGGAGGTGTTGCGGAGTGCTGCAAAGCTTGGATTTGGTGGTGTTTTCTGTGGTCATGATGTGGGTGGCTCTCAGTATGAAATTGAACTTCTCTGCTCCCTCCCTGTCATGGGCATTCCCTGAGAGTTATGCTTTTGTGTCCCTTTTTCTAGCTATTGGACTGGTTGATGGATTGCACTATGGCTGTATCTCTGTTTTTTGCATACACCATGGGCACCACATAAGAGATATAGTTAAAGATATGAACTTTTGGTTATGGCTCAGGCACTCTTAATGCTTGTTGCAGGTTGACTAGGGCAGATGGGGTGGTAATCTTTGAGGCACTGGCATATGGTGATGTAAGCGCTACAGCATTCCTTACAATCCACAACATGTGTGCTGCCATCATTGAAAAGTGGGTGCCATTTCATTTGAATTTTTAAGGTGATTGCTTGTATGTTCATTATTCTCTGTTTTTTCATTCTGTTCAGAGAGGGGGCTCTGAGGCTATATCTACAAGTTATGATTGCTGTCTCCAGTGGATGTCTCTCATGTAAAGCTCTTTCACACAAGTCTTGAAAACCTAAAACTCAGATCCTGGACCCAATTCTGCAGAAATTCATTGTTATGGTGTTTGTGCTATGGGACAGTTATGGTACAGAGGAGCAACGACAGTTATTACTACCAGAGCTTACATCCATGGTATTTAGCTCCCCTTTGACATTTTCTTGTTCCAACTGTATGAGGCAGGTAAGATGGAGGCATGCCATAGGTTTAGGGCTATGTGATGAGGCATGACTTAGTTGTCAAAATATATTGACAGTTGACCTTTCAATGACTTATGCCACATATGTATTTTGGTTGCAGGAGCTTTTAGCATCTTATTGTTTAACAGAACCCTCCAGTGGAAGTGATGCAGCCTCCCTCCAGGTTCTCTTCTTCTCTTTGTGCAAATTCTGGTATCCTGCTTCAATTTGCAGAAGCCCTAGTCTGATACCATTTACTTTCTTTACATGTATAAGGTTGTGAGTGCATGTTCCACACTCTGGAACTTTTTTAGGTTGTTGGGGCCTCACTCAGCACCTGTTGCAATCTACACACTTGTGAATGTCTGATGAGAACAGTTTGGGAAAGCGTGCTGATGGATTACCTTACAATGGCTCTTTGCAGACCACAGCACACCAGGAAGAGGGAAGCACTGACTACATACTCAATGGAGAGAAGGTTAAATCTCTAATTATCAAGGTCACTGTGGGTAACAGTCTATTTCTAGCAGAGGTTGATCATTGTAAGGGGAAGAAAAGAAAACACATTTTAGAAAACACACTTTAGCAGTGATGCACAAAAGATCAATGAAAATGGCAAGTTCTCAGCTCACTAACGTGTTTTCATTGATGAAATTGGCTAGGAAGTGCTTTTACAGCTATGTTCCTGTTGCTGCTTCAGTCCTATGGAATACTCTGTGGATACAACTTAAGGGAGTGTGACTTTCCTGCTGATAGAAGGCTCAGAAAACTTGTGGGGCAAAGCACTGAATGTTCATGAAAGCAGGTGAAGGACACTTTGAAATGTACGTCTGAAGACAGTGGAAGTGGATCTTATGCAGGCATTTATAAGTGGAGGGGGTGTGAGCGATATCTACTTGGTGATGGCACGCACGGGTGATCTGGGCCCCAAAGGCATTTCCTGCTTCTTTGTTGAAAAGGTATTTTGGTCAAGAGTCTCAAGAGTGAAAGACCAACTGTGTTGTGTTTTGGTATACAACTAGGTTAGCTTTTGTTTACTGATGTGCTTGTGGACATGTAGGATACCCAAGGCTTATCATTTGGGCGACAGGAGGCCAAGCTTGGATGGCGAAATCAACCCACAGCCTCTGTATGTAGTTACTTTCTTTTCTAGACCTGCAATTGGTGAGTAAGGAAGGCAGTGTGCAATACTAGGGAGACTCAACTAAGGACAGGCACTTTATAGTGACAATATAGGAAGGTGTATTCTGAGACTAAAACTCATGTGACAGGTTTTGCTGATATTTGATATTGTTATATGAAAATAGGAAAAACTGTAAACTTGGAATGGTGAAAATGTGGAGAGGTTATGAGATGCATGAGACTGGGGGGTTAGGTGATATTGGAGAACGTGCGGATACCAGAGAGGAATATGATAGGGAGGGAGGGTCAAGGCTTCAGTATAGCTATGGCAGCCCTGGATGGTGGTCGCATCAACATTGCTAGTTGCAGGTTCAATTCTCTTCTTATTTCATGGAGTCTTTTTGAAGTCATTCATCAAATTATCCAATAGACTGACATGCAGGTTTGCTCTCAGTTCTGGAATTTGGTTGGCTGGAGGACTAATATGAAGTGTTTTTCCTCTTGCTGATCTATATATGGAGATCCTGTGGATGTAAAGCAATAACTCTGATGTAGTTGAGTTTCATGTACGGGATTGAGAAGTATTTTTTCTGGCAGTATTGGTGGAGCACAGTTCTGTTTGGATGCTGCTCAAGAGTATGTGTCATCTCGCAAACAAGTAGGCCATACTGTTCTGGTACCACTAGATTCTAATTGTGGCAGGAATGTAAGCCCTATACCAAATTAATGGACACCTGAAAGCAATCTGGAACAATTGTTGGAAGTTGAATTGTTCAGTGCACTTATATTCCTATCTTCTGCAACCCTGATATGTTTTGTAGGCTTTACTGATTTCATTTTTTGGGTTTTGCAGTTTGGGAAGGCAATCATTGATTTCCAAAACACCCAATTCAAATTGGCAGATATGCTAACATCTGTGCAGGCGTCCCGCTCCCTAGTCGCCAATGCTGCAACAGCCCTTGACTCAAAGTCTCCATGGGCTACAGCTTCTGCAGCTATGGCCAAAAGGTATGCCAAAGATATCAAGGAGCTCAGGTTTAGTGGGTTATGCAATAGGTCATGTGAGATGTAGCTTCTGCCAGATGTGTTAGTAGAACATGAATTGTGAAAATTTGTGGCTCCAATGGCTGAAATGACCCCTTAAGAGGTTTCTTTTGTTCTCAAACCCCCAATGGAGTACAAAGCCTCAAATAGGTTCACTTCAGCTTTGAGGTAGTCAGATGAAGTATGATCATGGCTACAAGAGGTCCTCCCTGGCAATCTGGATCTGGAGGAAGTAATTGTAATTAGTGCTTAGCCCCACACTGTTTTTGAAACTATCATACATGGCATTGGTTGACTAGTTTGTACCTCTGAACTTTCCTGTGGATTCTTTCTCTTCAGTTCAGATAAATTACGGTGCAGGTTGATATTGGAGTTTTGCCTTGAGTTCTGAATTCCTTTCTGGTGATCAAAGTGTAGGATATATGGATGTAGGGTGCACAAGGTTCTCTATTGAGGCAACATGGTGCTTGTGTTATGCAGGTTTGCAACAGATGCATGTTACAATGTTTGCAATGATGCTCTTCAACTTCATGGAGGTTATGGCTACTTGAAAGACTACACAGTAAGACATCTTTCATGCTCACCCTACATAAGTTACATTGTTTGTCAGCAACCAGGCTGAGCTTTATTGCATATTCTTCTTGATTCTTGTCTCTCTGCAATTGTTTCCCTCATGGGGTCCTGTTATACCCTGCCGAGGGTGGTCAGTTTTACATGGAACTAGGAATGAAACTTTTGCTTTTGAATCAATTAAGCACAGTAGTGGTTTCAACTGTTCTTTTAGATAACCAACCTGGTAAGAACTATATGTATTTAAGGAGCCTCCAGACCACTATCAGATTCTAGCAACCTGCCATTCACTGCTCGTGGTCTTGACTAGAGTTGTGTACCTTCCACCATACTTCACAAGGTGGTCTTACATTCCTAGATTGCACCAAATAATGGACCTTGGAACCTGTGAGAGTGTTGACTATGTCTGAATGTAGTAGTTTTGGCAAATGTTGGACTGCTATTTGGAGGCAGTGATTGGTAATAGGCAATTTCTGGCTGTGTTTTGTGTGGTGCTAACTGTTCCCAGTTGGTCAGATGAATCTAGCCCTAAAGGTACAACCAACTGAGATTTTGAGGAATTTCTGCAGGTGGAAAGATATGTAAGGGATCTCCGAGTGCACACTATATTGGAGGGCACAAATGAGATCATGCGCATGGTTATATCCCGTCACATGAGCAAATCTCAGTCATAAATGACTTCAAACTTGAGTTCTCCTTTTATCTAAGGGCACATGATGTTTATCTTTTTGAGGGTTGTGAAGGTTAGCATTTGTCTGGTGAGTTTTTTCAGCCAATGGGTTATGAAGTATATAGTCCATTTGAATACACTTGAGGTGTGTGCCAAGAAACTGTACAGATCTGATGTAAATGGTTACCATCAATTGGAGGAAAGAAATAGAAGTCAATATCATTGAGAGCTCAACAATTGTCTAAGGTGTTGCTTGACACAGATGGCCAATTGTGAAGTGCACATCACTGAAATGTGTAGCCTTCCTTGAGTCATCCCACATTGCATAAACCTAATAGTGCATTTAATTAAACCTATATCTGGTGAGAGGTCAGGGTGTCATATCGTCACCTCTGATCAGGTGTAAGGGTTCTCAGCTTTTTTTGTGGGTTGCACATTTATGTGCATGGTTTGCAATTTCCATGCATGGATATGTATCAGATCTGAAACAATTTTTCATGTGAACTCTATTCAGTTCACGCTAAACTGTACATCAGCAATATTGCAGATTGACATTGTTGCAAGATATGGAATGGAGAAACATTATTGAAATTACCTGATGCTATGGAGGAGAGGTCATTCTTGATTACAGAAAGGAGTTGGGGAGGGAGGAGGGACAAAGTAGAAAATGAGCCATAGATTCAATGAGATTTGTGAAGACAAAGTTGCTCCATGATCACACATCAATTAGGTAGTGTTAAGGCACAAAGTTGAAACACAAAGAAGTGAAAATAGGAGCCAAGACTCTGAATGAGTGCACCTTTTAAGCAAGGTATCTACACAAGGTGTGACATAGCCTCTACCCTAAGGGACTAATAAACATGTGTTAAGGAAACTAACTGTGCACACAATGTAATCATCAAGGAAGATTATCAAATGTTTTAAATTATTATTCTAAATTGTCATTACATCATCTTCAAACCATTGATCAAAATGTGGATGATTTGTTCAAAACTTAGACAATCCAGCTCCAACTCATTCATTGTCGCCCACACTAGGGTGGAGCTGCTGTAAACTTTCTTTATAAAGGGCAAACCTTTCAACGTTGACCACAACCAAGATGCAAGGTCTAACGATTGCACCTTGTTTTTGGATAACTCACGTCCTCTTAATGGTTCAAAAAAAAGTCCATTCCATTTTGGATTTTGAAGGGCCTTGCCAAGTTCATCATCAATGAACAATGTTTGATCCCTATCCCCATGCTAGAAGGTAAACATCTACATGTAAAATGAACTCAATCCAAGTCCTTCAAATAGTAATAAACTGAGCATGTGAGCTAACTTGTTGTTGCAATGCATTGTTCATGTCCCCAAACAAACATAAATTGATAAATAAGAATTTTAAGCATCAACAAAGGTAGAATTTCAAGGACATTTTCTAACAACATACAAGACCAAATAGCAATGTAAAAATGTTCAAATGCTCAAGAAAGGAAATGCTTTACTCCAACATGAATTTCCAACTTAGAAACATTTAAATTCTTCCCAATCTTTCATTGATTCCCTTGAAAAAGGGCACACTTTGGAAACTAACAAAAGAAACCATTGACGTCAAGAATGAATAGTCTTTTAGTTATCGCAAATCAAGGTTGAAAAGTCTGAATCTACCGCTTTGAATTTGAAAGAGCAACACCAAGCACCTATGGAAGAGAAAACAAGTTAGAGCATAGAATAATTCAAGAATGAATAAAAGCCTTCATCCTTGTCGTAGGAGAAGTTAATCTAATTGAGAATTTATAAAAATTAATATGGAAGGATAATTTTGAACATCCATAGAGAACCAAAGGAATTCGGTAATAACATGGATTGGAAACAAACAAATTACGATTTGGTGGCCACCAGGTAAATTGAAACATTAAAAACTAAAAGTATAACGAAAGACACCTAGCGGGCACCAGATGGTTGCATGTAAGAAAACATGTTGGGAGCCAATGTGAAGTTCAGAAGTACATACTTAAAAAACAACGGCTACACGCAACATTTAAGCAGTAGAATTAGAGATTTAATAGATTTTTTGAAAAGGGAATATTTGAAATATTTAAACAAGGTAATGAGGTTGAGCAATTAATAATGTCAAAAAACTCCCAAAAAATTGCATTATATGGGTTGTTAAACATGTTTTTGTATGGTGTATCGTTAATGAGCAACATGTTGCTGGTGCGAGTGTAAGGAAACATAGAAAAAAAAACATCAAGGTTCTTATGAAAAATTGGTTTTTCAAGTTTATTTGGCAGGAAATGTGAATTTTGCATGCAAAATGTTTGATTAAACACTCTGGAGGGTTCAATCAAGATTTGGGTTTCATGCCAAATTTGATCCAAATAATTATAGATATTGTGACGTTGTGTTGCAAACCAAATATACACATGGAATTGTGCAACACATCTCTCCGAGAATTCTTTTAATCTAAGTTTGAAAACGACGGTTTGAGATGCAGGTTCTCCATATCTACCTTTATCGAAATGTGTGGCAACCAAAACTCCATTTAGATCGAAAATGACATGAAATGGATTCACCTCCAATATAGGTGAATGAAGCACTAGGGAGTTTGATCTCGAAATCGATAGCATTTCATCCATTTTTAGTTCAATGAAGGCATGTGAATTTGACAACTCCACTTCTTCCACCTCCTCAAGAAACAATGCACCGATAACCTAAAAGAAAAAAACAAAAAGCAGTTGTGAAAGTCCTAAAATAGAACAACCATATAAATCAGTGAAATTGGGAAATCCAAGAAAGAATTAAAAGCAATAAATATTTGGATTATTTACTATGGATGTTGAGTGATTTCCACAAAAACTGGTGGAACATGCCATGGTGCATTTTTCAAACAACGTCTAAAATTTCACATCGTCTTCCTTAAGACTTTTGATGGTGCCAAAAGGATAGAGCTCCACAAAGGTGGGAACATTAAGCCCAAAGTAATGAATAAACTTTAAATACATGAGAAGAGTTTTCATGAAATAATTTTCCTCTTTTGGCATGTATTCATAGGACTTAACAAAGATTACATTAAAAGGTGGATTCAAGCAGGCTTTGTAAGGCATATCATCTGCCAACAATGTATTTCCGAGGTGAGTACTAGGATATTTAGGGAAAACATCAAAAAGCTTCTTGTCATCAATTGTTTTTATCACAAGTTGGATGATCGATGTAACATTATTAATTTCATGGGAACACAGAGTTTGTTTTTCACTTTAAATCCTACATTTGTTCATCATCCTCTAACTATTATTTTAATTGGACAAAACATAGATCTTGATTTATTTTATGACACAAATATGTTTTTAAAAAATGAATGGTGTAAACAAGCAACAATAAACCCAAAAGCTCAAGCCATATTTGTACACACTCTTATAAATGTTGTATTCAAATACATGTTACAAGTAAAAGATTAAAAAATGATTACTAATACTAATGCAAGTGTGTTTGACCATATTAAAACTTATTACAAATGTTATGAAATTGCAAAAAATGGTAGCTTACATATCCATACATTATTGTTGATCAAAGATTCCCTAGATCCCAACACATTAATACAATTGTTACATGATGATGAAGAATTTTGAGAAAACATCATTAATTATTTGAATGACATCATCATCCGAAACATTGATAGGTATCAATCATTCAATGAAACAACACATGAAAATAATGGGAAAAATAATGAAAACATACATCCATGCACCACAAGACCCCCTAACACCAATGCAAATAACTTCCATGAATTATTTGATAAAGATGTGTGCAAATAATGAATGAATGTTTCATTAGCTTGGGCAAAACAACAAAAGGTTGAAGCTTTTGGATCAAATGGCCATGTATGTGTAACCCAACATGTTACAAATCAAATGTTGATGCTTCAAAAAAGTTTTGTAAGTATGGTTTTCCTCAAACTTTAGTTGACAAAACACATTAAAATAACAAACAAATGGTTAAACAATGCAAATCCATGGCTATTATTAGCATTTAGATGTAACCATGATGATAAATTCGTAGCAACTTCTGGAAAAGACAATAAATCATTGATTTATTATATCATTGATTACATCACAAAAATATCAATTTGCACAATGCACATGTATTTTCTTTTACAAATTGTCGTACAAAAAATAGAAACAATTAATAAAGAGACAAACTCATATGATATTGACAAAAGTCATCATTTGATCGTATGATGTTTGAATATAATTGGAAGTCAACAAGAAATCTCGACGACTAAAGCAATAAATTATTTGTTAAATTTGCCAAATCATTTAATCGATTATAATTTCACATTCATACCTTGGTATAGTTTATCATCATGGGTAAACAAACATGAATTCAAAGAAGTTAATTAAAAAGAAGATCATGGTGACACTTTTGAAACTCACAATTGACAAAAACTTAGAAAATTCAAAATACATCATTCATAATTTTGAATTGACTATCAACAAAGACCCAAAAAGTTTGAATGTTTTTCTCCATATGAATTTTCAAGCAAAACAAATAAAGTCAACAATGTTCGTAATCATAGACTTTACCACAATCACCCTCAATATACACCCATAATTATGAATATAAAATACCTAAAGTAATAGTCTTTTAGAATTATATAATACTGTCACAAAAAAATGATCCGAAAATTTATGCTTGAACAATTTCTATTTTATTTTCTTCATGACGAACTTTCGTTGATATAAAAACATATATGTTTATGTCATGGGAAGCAACACTAAATAAACAAGGTATGAAATTTTTCAATTTCACAAGAATGGTCATTAAAAATGTCAACACTTTGCAGGAATGCAAAGAATCCAAAGATGCAAATAAATTATTGAGAGCTTCAATGACAAGTGAATTTATTGATAATGAAAATGAAAATTCAATAAAACCCCCCCTTTATTTGGAAAAACTACAAGACACAACTGAAAAAATATTTTAAAAACTACAATTCAAAATAACACCACACAAGACAAACAAAAACTTGAACAACTAGAAATAGAATACCTATTATGTAATACAAGCACTAATGCATATGTCATCGAAGTAACAAGAAATTTCGAAATCAATGAAAAATATAAAACAAATGGATACAAATGAAACAAATAACATGAACATCATAAATGAGATTCAAAATAATACAAAACAATGGAATCGTGATTTAAATTGTCCACAAAATCAAACACCCACTAAATCAACAACAAAAATATCAAATAATAACCACATCCATTGGGAAGTTTTCAATGGATTTGTACAAGACTTGTATGGTTTATGAAAGATGTCCAAAAGTTATTCACTCCATGGTGCACAAACCCACTTTGTACTTGATTTGTAATGTATTTGCAGAGATGCCACATGATAACATTTGACTATTTAGTTCATTGCAATATATTTTCATCTTTATCTTATGTGCATTTAACATTTTTTGAACCTAGTTCAAAAAAGAAATGTGATTTAATGTAAGTTTTTTGCAATGAATTTTTTTTTTTAAAGATGTGATTTCTATGGAACTTTGCAAACACACCATATAGACATGATGAAAGGCCTAGATTTTAGAGGAATTTCAAAGAATCAAATCCTTATGTAATAGTTTAAACTAGATTCCAAAAAAATCAAGCATATCTAAGACATGTGCATAGCGTGCAAGTGTCAACTTTGTACTTGATCCATGTAACATTATTCAGTTGTATAACACCTAGATAACATATAGCCATTTGAGTCCTCACAAGAAGAATCTTGCCTTCTTTTTGTGTGTAGTAGACCAACTTTGTGGTATTTAATTTCAAAATGGTTTCCATTGTAGTTTTTTGTAATCAATCTCAAAAATAAAAACATTGGCATGTTCTAAGTTTTGAATGTTCAATATCCAACTAGAATCCACTATCTATTGAAATGGAGGTTGATGATCAAGGATGTCAACATGATCTTTTATAAACTACATTGTAGCTCTTGACAATTGTGTTGCAAATCCTCAAAACATTGAAGTGCAAGCATTTTGGCAAGGGCATCAAATTTGTCACATGTGGACCCAGATTTTATTATGTTTGAGGTGCCAAGATCATGACACGGAAGCAGAACTATTGATCCCAAGTTGCCTATTACAAAAGATATTTTGAAAGTTTTACATTTACAAGCTAAGTTTTAGAAACCTTGGAGTGGCACCCCCCTAACTTGGACCTTCTTTTGTGTGAATAATGGCAAAAATGTAAACCTTATCGATGTTCATGTGATGTGGTGCATAATCAACTACAATGGAGCAATTAGTCTAGTTGTCTTTGCTCAATGAACCAAATGTACGAAAGGTGTGATTATATATTTCAAGGTGAATAGCATCACGGCCATAATGAAATACATTTTTGTTAAACATTTAAAGCTTGCATAGAAATTACTTAAAAGATTATTAGCATCACAATATATGCACATGTTTAACAAATTTCCAAGAAGAGCTTGGAATAAGTCCAAGAGTGATTTCTAATTCCTTCAAGATCAATTGATCCGCTTAAAAACAAAAATGAACAACAACAAGCATTTTTTCAAGATATTGTTCTCTTCATCACAAAAAGTTGTTTACCAACTCAAACTATAAAAAACATTTGGATATAGTGGATGGGGTTGCAACTATGTCCTCAACTTGTTTTTCCTTCCCAAAAAGTCTTTAGGGAAAAAATGCTCCCTAATTTCGTAAAAAATATCAATTTTTAATATGTTTTGCCTCCTTTGTAAATGTTTGTTTGCTACGACAACCTTCATTATTTATATGTCAATAGGGGTGCATGACATCTTTGTGCTTGTTGTGAACTTTATTAATGTAAATTGGCAACCAAAACAAATGACTAGTTCTTCATTGTTGTTAAACAATAAACTGCAAGCTTCTAGGAATAAGTTAATGAACAAGAAGTTGTCATATATTTCATGCATGTACTACTACAATTATGTGAATATCTTGATATCACATATGCATGCAATTGAATTGAAAATGACCATCATTGTGTGTCTGGTGAATCAATTTTTTTTTGTTTCTTATTTTTCTTCAAATTATGGGCCCACAAGCTTGATAGAACTATGTTCAATGTGTTTATATGACAATTTGTTTAATATATTATTAAAAAAAAATGGAATATTTTGGAATGAATCTTATGAATAAAGAGTACTCGAAAGCATTTCTAAAACATCATAACCAATGATTTTGTTTTTTTTTCATTTTTTTTGAAGGACTTGAAATGCTTTCAAAATGACATAATAATTATCCACACCTTTGCATGATAGTATATATTTTTCCACTAAAACACATTTTTTTTAAAACTAGTACATTTCACATAATCATGTTTAACAAAAATTGAAATATTATTTATAAATACAAAAGAGGCAACTTTTGAGTTGATAACACAAACCAAAGGTCAATTCAAGTTTTCTCAAGTAAACAAAACAATATAAAAGGATTAGTCTCAATCAATGACAATCTATTGAAACCATATTGAATTGATTAATATGGATCAAATTGTAAACCAATAAATAATGTGCAAATGTGGTAACCCTAGCCACATGTGCCCACTTGGTGAATGCTTTGAAAACAGTGAAATAGCTAGTCAAGATGATGTGTATCTATAGCTATATTCGTTATTCAAGATGAATCCATGATTTATAATCTTACATTAAAATTATTTTCATGAATATGTCAATTCAAATCATTTGAAAATAAACAATGAAAGCATTAGTTATAATGCTTAAGGGTCTTTTTGCGTCTTTTTAAATTACTAAACTAATTTCAAACTTATTCAAATGTTCTCATGATACATTAGAAACATTGTTGTATAAGCATATAAAATTTTTCCAACATTAAGTTACCACTTTAAAACATGAAAAATTTAGTAGTGCTTACACCTGCAATGACTTATGTTATTTCATTTGCAATAACTACCAACACATTTCTAGATGAGAAATAAAATTATCAATGAACAAGATTATGAAGGCCGAAAAAAATGTCATACAATTTGTAGGAGACTAGATTTGACATATTTATTGTGAGTATTTTCACAATTCATTAAAATCAAGACCTATTCATTAGTTGAAGCCATGAAAAGAAAATATTTGGAAGCATTTTGGACTTTTTTAAAAATTTTACATGTGGCATGTAATGCATTATAGAAGATGATGAGAACATAGTGAATTGGATGGGTACTTGGATGGTAATTAGGTGGGTGATTTTGGCACATGGAATCAACCATGAAATAATTAAATTAAGTAATCTTGCATTATATCATGGTGTAATAAAAGCTATAAAATTGTTTCTCTTAGCAACAAAAAAATTCAAACACATTATTTGCACTTTAGCAACAAGGAAACACTAAATTGGTTTAAAACCCTAATTCAAGATACAAAAGAAAAGTTCATCACACAAATTTTTTTTTGAGCCATTGTGAACACAAAAATGCAATGGCACTTACATTAAATCCAAAGTGTCTTGTTAAGTCAAAACACATGAAAATCTTGTAATAAATATTGAATCACAATTAACAAACATAACCCCATTCAAATATGGTCACTTGTAGGATGTTGACCCATTATGGACATGGGAGTTCTTTACTTTTAATAGACGTAAGATCAATTATAATTGGTACTTGCATAATAATGATTTAAATCAATTATATTATAAGTGGTTATATGATCAATATTAGTTGTAGTCATGTAATGGTGGTTTAAATGTCTTTCCATGATCGTGTGACCATTTGGTAATTTCTATGTATATCCATGTTGTCACCATCTTAAGCTAATTCAAGTGAATATACTTCAAATGATCAATAATTTATTCCTCCTTTCAAATCTACCATCATTTTATAAGGGAAAAGGTTGTTAAAATTTTAAAAGTCAAGCATGAAGCATCATGCCTTCTAGTAGTTGATATTTACCAAGTCATTGTCTAAAATGAAGCACATTATTGTACAAAGCATGTGGGAGTTCAAGAAACTCTCCACATGGGCAACACATCATGTGATAAAGATCTCCACAATAGTCCAATATTTACAA
>Ga0116229_10008292_pt1 | contig 16194 bp, 8 predicted proteins | sample S1TSphgellanicum_3_FD_87313 | JGI IMG/M metagenome (GOLD analysis project Ga0116229, IMG submission 87313) | Host-associated microbial communities from peat moss isolated from Minnesota, USA - S1T2_Fc - Sphagnum magellanicum MG | ecosystem: Host-associated > Plants > Peat moss > Unclassified...
TGACTCCCGGCCCTTCTTTTGCCCATAACTTGGGCTGCAGATGTCCGAATGGCCAATGCGAGGCCATTTTCGATATCTACGTTTCAAGACCTTTCCAATGACACTAAGAACACCTCAATGCGAGGTGTTTTGGGCCTTGCTGTCGAGCTCTGAACATTCGAGAGTCCCAGAGCACTCCAAATCTCCGACTTTTCCAAGTGTTGGGCTTCACCCCCACACTTGGCCAAAGTGGGGTTACGACAACTCCATTCAGTGTGTAGAATGAAGACCTTGTTGAAATTAGGTCTTTTCAGAATGGGGAACTCTGAAAGCTTTTCCTTGAGTGTGTTGAAAGCTTCTTAAGCCTCATCATTCCATGTCCAAGCAACATCCTTCTTTAACAATGCATAGAGAGGATGAGCAATAATACTAAAGTGTTAGACATAAATTCTGTAGTAATTACATAATCTGATGAAGCTCCTCAACGTGTGAACATCAGTAGGATTAGACATCTCCGAAATGGTTATTACTTTGGCCCAATGAGCCATAATACCATTTGGCAAAATTCTATGTCCAAGGTAGATTATTGAGGTGACAACAAATTCAAACTTTTTACAATGGATCTTTATATTGACTTTGTGGAGCCGCTTGAATAACTCCTCAAGATGAACCAAATGCTACAGGAATCCCTTGCTATGCACTAGGACGTCGTCTATGTAGCACTTCAAGAAATCTCCCCCTTCAAGAACCTAATCCATGATTCGCCGAAAGAAGACAAGTGCATTCTTCAATCCAAAAGGCATCACAAGCCATTCCCATAACTTGTTACTTCCATGGAATATTGTTTTCTTGCGATCCTTCACAGTAAACACAATCGAGTTGAAACCTTGCTTTAGATCCACAATTGTGAAGATGTTTGAATCTCCAATGCTATCAAACAACTCTTCAGGGATGTGCATGGGGTACCTATCCTGAGGTGTAACTAGGTTCAAAGGCCTATAATCCCCGCACATCCTTTTCTCAGTCCATAATCCAGCTGAATCTTTCTTTGTTGACATTATTGTAGTGGCTGCAAAATTAGAACTTGATGGTTGAATGAGACCAGCCTCATGGAACTTTTTGCATCTTTCATCTACCAATTCCCACTCATGTTTACTCAACCTATGCCTCCTTCGATAGACGAGTGTTTCATCTGTAAGGTTTATAGAGAATTGCATGGTCTTACATCTACCTAAGTCTTTCATTGAAAATGCGAACACATTTTCATATTTGATTAGCAAGTCTATGACCTGGTCTCTCTCCTTCTTGGTGAGCTGGTTCCCCATAATGAAAGGGTAGTTGGAAACACATGGAATGGAGTTGGAAAGTGTGTTTGAAAAACCTGATGTATTGGGTTTTCCACTATCCAACTGCGCAAATTCGTAGAAGGTTGTAATTGTTTTTCCAGAAGCTAATGTACCTCCAAGTGTATTAGACACAACTTGAGTCAAATTACATGGTGCCTCCTCCCCCCAACATTAAAAATGAAATGTAGAGTGTTGAAGATAGGCAAGTGTATTTGGTTGAGGTGCCACGTGGTTGCATCGCTAGAACTATAAGTTGATTGAATCAATGTTGGTGTTGTGTACATTTCAAAGAGTACACAAGTTACCAACAACCATGTAAGGGAGTTCAGGTCCATGCCTCTCCCCAGTAGTGTGTTACGCTCCAATCTAGTCACCTTAATGTGATTAGTAGTGCCAGCTTTGAACCCCATAGCCTTTTATCTTTCTTTTGGGCTTGGTTCATCCCAAGTGGCTGAAGCATGACAATACACCAGGCTTGGTCCATCTCCTTGAAACGCATGTGCTCCTAGGAAGGAAACAAAGGTGGGCCAAACACCTCTTCGTTTTCCTATTGTGTTCGCATGAAACCAAGGAGGTTTCTCTTACTTTGTAAGTGGTTGGTAAGAACTTTGATCATCCAATATGTGAAAAAGCTGCAGGTTGGGGTCTCTGATAGTGTATTTCAGAGCTAGTTGCAGAATTGAAAGTGGTGCCAAGTTGGTCCACTAGTTGCATAGCCGGTACGCATAGGAATCGCATTATGCCACATCAAGTAGGAACGACTCTCAAAGGTAATGCTTGATGAGTGTGTAGTGCTCCTGGACTTTCTCCCTCTGATCAAGTTGAGAAGGGGTGTTTTCAATTGCATAACCAAGTGTAGGAGAAATGGATTGAGCCCAGGTGATCAATCGTATCATGTCCGTGAAAAGACTAGATCTTGTGTCACTCAAGCCTTCTCCAAATCCAGCCATTGAAAATCCTTGACACTCCCAACCTAAAATGATGAGGTCGATAGGGCCAAGTAATTCCATATGTTTTTTTCTGAATTAATTGTATGTCAGAGGGCAAAAATGTGAAACTAGCCTTCCATGCAATGGTTACAAATTATTGTGGAAATCTTGTTATGAACTCCTTCATTTTCGATGTCACCACTTGCCTTGCAATAGGATCAATGTCTACGTAAAAATACCTCCGAACCACCATCGCTGACTGTAATAGGGCTTTGAGACCTGTACCAATACCACCAAAGAGCTCCAGTAATGTAATCCCTTCCTTAGGTGGTGTTTAGGTGATTAGTTGACGAAATAATGGCTCAATCGGTTCGCCATGGTTCTCCATGCTCTCAAAATTAAACAAAGTTTTTACCAAGGGCTTGTGGGCTACTTTGAACCTCTCTAAAACCTTTGGTCCATGTTGAATGTTAATAGGAACCGGCCTCAAGCTTTCAGTAACTTGAGCGTAAGCTATCTCCTCTTCATCTCCTTTTATCCACTCGTGGCTCGTTTGTTGGATGTAGGAAATCGTGTGTGCTTCTTTGAACATACAATGGTGAGCCATAGGATTATGGTTCCCATGTAAATCAAGGGGTATGTATCCCAGGTGGTGGCCATTAGTCTACCAATCTATTTTGTAGTACGCATGTTCGAACTAGTTGTCAATTGTGAAACCAAGTGGAAATAGGGCCTCTTACCCAATGAACACATCATAACTACTGGCATTGGTGACTAAACATCTAACTTGTAAGCAAAGCTCTTGATCTGTACCTTCATTGAAGTTAAATGTAATAAAATCCAAGCTTTTCCCAAATACCTCTTCTACGCTCCCACTAGCGGTGCGAATTTGTCACATAGATTTCTGTAGTTTGGAGTCAAGCATGCCCATCTTCTTGGCGAATTGAACTCCAAGAATCACTAGTTGGGCACCTGTATCAAGAAGTACCATTCTAGGTGTATATCCTCCCACTTGGATTATTGACCTAGTATTATCGACAATGGCAATTCCGGTGGCGATGGAAGCTCTCTCACTAGGCACCACTTTCGAAAATGAATGAAAGACTTTGTGAAGAGAATGGCTATCCACAACACCTTTGCTGAGTAACAAATCCACAAGTGAGGTGTTCTTAACTCCCTTCTGATATGTGAATGTAGAATCAGAGGTAAGAAAATCCACTAGTTTAGCCATGCTAGAACTAGTGACCAGATTACAAATGCCATTTGCAACACATGAGCTAATCGAATGTCTTTCCAAGGTGTTGGATGGGACCTCTATAGCATGTGGATCAGGGATTAGTAGAGGACCTGATGTAGTGTTTAGGGTATCCTTTAGTATTGTAATTATGTCCTTGGTGCTTAGCTTCAAATCTTGAAAACTAAACAATGGTGTACTCACAAGCTTTTGTGCCACTTCATGCATTTGAAGTTGGCATTCCATAAGTTGATCAATGGAAAATTTTGTGTTTTCCTAATGTACATGTGTTTCTGGGACACGAGAATTTGATGCCCTAACATCTTGTGGTGTAATACTCTCTTCCCCCCTCGTTCACAAGGTGCGTTTTTCTTTCGTGTTGAGAGGAAAAAAAAATTGTGGCATGACGGCTCGAGCTCCTCTAGCCTTGGTAATAGGGCTTGAACCAGATGCGATTCCATCAGTCTGAAATACCTGCCTAGTGGCAAAACTTTGGGTGCCACATTAGCCTGTTGTGCCGCGACATAAGAAAGGCAAAAAAAAGTAGCAAATTCTGGTGTGAGATTAGAATTGTGTGGAGTGGAAATAACATACTCCCCAACCATGGCATTGTGTGGGAGGCCATAGAACGACCTAGGAGGTCCCTCTTGTGATCTCGAACCTTGTACAGGTTGGGCATGACTAGTTGGTTAGGAGGATTTGCTTTTTAAATTAGCAAGTTGGGCCTTTAATGATTCGAGTTCATTTTGTAGAGTCTGAACTTGAATTGCATGGGCTTGAAACACCTCCCTCTTGTCAACATTATGCTCCTTCTTTTTAACATTCTTGTTGGAATTACCCTTGGTGGGTAAAACTTGAGTGGAAGGCTGAGGTGCCTTGGCTTTTGTTTGAGGGACAACGGAAGATGCTAGCAGATTTTGCCATGGTAATCGAAGTTACTTTCGTTCCAAGAACTTGGCAAAACAGACAGATTCCTGATGTCCTTGTTTCCCACAATAATCACAAAAGAGATCCTCGGAAGGAATGTTGCACTCACTAGCTTTGTGGGCAGGATTGCCACAGTAGTTGCAAGAAGGTAGGATGGGTGTAGCCGAATGCACTGCTTTAATCTTTGAGAAGAATGTGATGATCTAGTTAGCGTAGTTGGTGTAGGTTGAGGCCTTGAACGTGATAGAAGCTTCATAGTACTAGCTTCATAGTGTGCATGAGCCAGTTCTAGTTTTTCGGAAATGTTGTACACATCCTACAAAATGTACGAGTCTCCAAATTTTGCAAAAACCTATTGTAAAACCTGCGCATGGAATGTTAAAGTACCTTCCAACGAATGAAAATACCGGTGGGCAACTTCTAGGTCTGTGATGCTCTGGGTATCCTCTTTGAGTTTGAAAAGCCTCCTATAGAACATCTTGGGGGTTTCATCCTTCTATCGAAAAAAGGTATCGAACTACAAAAAATTTTCAAAACTTTTAACTGGAAATTCCAGCTCAAGAACTCAAAAGAATTCCCCCACTAGATTAGCAAAAGCTAGTGCATCAATGGTGGGAGAAATGTTTGAAATGGGAGGAATGAGTTGTTGAAGAGAAATGTTTACTGAGGTAGGTATCGAGTTTAGATTATTGGACATAGTCCCATGATGTGCAATTGCAGCTTGCAATGCTACTTGAAAGGCGATGGCGATGGCTATGGCGAAAGCTGGATTGGGAATCTAGATGATGCCCAAAATCCTTGTTGTTGGTTGTTCGTGACATCCAATGCTTCATAGTGCACATAAGGGGCCAATTGTTTGAATGCAAATGCTTCGGTGTAATTACCCCCATACTTGAACTCCAATTCACAAACCAGAGTTGAGAAAGTTGCCTTGAACTCCCTCAAAGAAAAAGTACCTGGCCTTTCGCCGAACTTCTCAATTCTCCTAGAGGAATTGCTAACCTCCATGGTGTATATGGGTATTGAGGTCACACCTTGCAACGAAATATACGGTGATGGTGTGAAAGTAGGTGCAGCAACAAGTGTACCCCACTAATGAGCCCGTCTAAATGGATTATGATATATCGTTGATGTAGTGTAAATTGAACCTGAATTCCTGGTAGAAGTTATACTGGATGACGATGGTGTTGTGGACACTTAATGGTATCATCGTGAAGATCGTGAACATAAAGAAATTGGCTCAAAGGATTGTGTGTTACTTCATACCTGATACTTGGGCTCTAACTGAGTGGTAATGCTCTCATCATCCAAGGACATGATGTTGTCCCATGCCCCAAAATTTTGTGATAGTACACAACACTAACTACAAAATTCTAAAACAACATATGGTTTGAAGAATATAGTGCGTCCTTGGGAATGACCCGTGACACACAAACGTTGCACGGAGGTCAAACCAATGTCCAACGAAGGTTGGACAAAGGTCGGACAAAAGTCAAACAAATGTCGAATGAAAAGGCAAGACGATAAAACATAGGACAGCAGGGTGCAGACGTTAGGGCACATGACGAAAGTTGGACGGAAGTCTAACGAGAGTTCGACGAATGTCGGGTAGACCAAGGTCGGCCGTAGCTATTGCGATGACAGTGTTGGCGCTTGTAATGTTGCAACAGCGATGGCGTTGCAGCTCGTGACGTTGCGATACTGTAGCGTTGTGGTGTTGTAGCTCGCAACGTTGTGACGCTGCAACATTGTGGCATTGCAGCTCGCACTGCTGCGACGTTGCATCATTATGGCATTGCAGCTTGCAACGTTGTGACGTTGTAGCATTGTGGCACTATAACTCGCGGTGTTGTGACGTTGGAGCTCGAAATGTTGCAACGTTACAGGAACGTTGCTTTGCAATAGGTGGTGTTATGTTGCTCTATAACGATGGCGGGCGCCGCTACCTAAATTTTTTTTTTGGTTTTTTTTTTACTCAACAGTTGCATGAGGAGGGCACGTTTTTATGCGTGAAAGAGAGAGAAAGAAAGAGAAAAAGAGGAGGAGCTTTGAAACTTGTCAAGAATCTCAACTCTGTTGGTTGGCATAACACAAGCTCCTTCCTGTAACAACGCCAATTCCTTTCGGCAGTAGCAACATTTGCACCCTCTTGCAATAGTAACACCAGTAGTAGCAACACTAACAACACCGCAGTAGCAATAATAACTCAAGAACTCGCAAGCAAAAGAAATATGCGGCTTTCAACATGAAATAACAAAAAATGTAGTTTTCCTATAATTAAATTGCAAAAAAAAAGAACATGAAGTGTATGTAGACGATGGCCGTGCAATGGCCATAGTGAGCATTTAAAAATCCTAATTTATTATGGAGGAAACTCTCATAACAAAGGAATTCTAAAAAAATTAAAGAGAGTAAGGAAGGGCTTGGCCTTTTATACTGTCGTCAACAAACTGAAACCCTAAGTACTTAATAACGTACAGTCACCTAAGATTGTACATTAATCCTAAAAGCACACATGGGCATGCCCATAACTGGCCATCATGTATAAGGCCATGTACGGGCATGACACTTTGGATTATGATTTTAGTTTTACAATTTGGATTTTTTTAAAAAAAATTTAGGGTTTAGGTTTGGTTTAATGTTAGATTTTTTAATTTAGGGTTTGGATTAGGGTTTTAAGGTTTAAGTTAAGTTTTTAGTTTAAAGTTTGGATTATAATTATAATTTTAAGGTTTGGATTAAGGTTTTAGTTTAAGGCTTAGATTAAGGTTTTAGTTTTTGAGATTGGGTCAAAGTTATGTTTTTAATTTAATGTTTCGATTATGGTTTTAGTTTTATGGTTTGGGTTAGGGTTTTAGTTTTATAGTTTGGGTTTTGTGGTAGGTTTTTGGATTTCAGATTAAAGGTTAAGGTTTAAGGTTTTTGTTTTGTGGTTTGAAGTTCAAATTTTGATTAAGGTTTTTGTTTTATAGTTGGATTAAGGTTTGGGTTTAAGGTTTTAGTTTTGGATTTTGGATTAAAGGTTACAGTTTAGGGTTTTAGTTTTAAAGTTTAGGGTTAAATTTTTTGTTAGGGTTTTTGTTTCAATTAGATTAGGGTTTGGGTTTAACGTTTGGGTTTAACATTTGGGTTTTAATTATACTTTAAATGTTTAGGCTTAGATTTTAATTGCATGGGTTTAGGTCTCGGTTATAATTTTAGAGTTTAAATTAAGGTTTAATTGCAAGGTTTAAGGGTTAATGGACAATGGGAGTTTTGCAAGCAATCACCACGTTTAGATAAAATGTCTATCACAAATGTTAATGTAGTGGAATTCATTCATTTGAATGTTCATCCATGACTTGTAGTGAACTTGTACCTAATTATTAATTTAGTTTTAGTTCACTTCTAATTAATTCATAGTTAAATCTTACTTCAATTTTAATATATTCTTAGTTCATTCTTAGTTAAATCCTAGTTCATTTTTAGTTAACTTTTAGTTCATTTCTAATTCACTTTTAATGAATTCTTAATTCACTTTTAGTTAATTCATATTCACACATGGGTGCACATGGGTCACATGTAGGTTGAAAGTTTCTTAAGAAACTTCCTTGAGTTAAGTGCTTAATAAGTGTAAATAGAAATATAATTCCCCATTACCTTTAGTATGTTCAACATTAATTTTGGGTACGTTTTCTTATCATAACCTTGTTCTATTCCTTTTTTGTAATCAAATTTTATTGGATTCTTGTTTTGCACGTGTTGTGTTCTTGCTTTTGTTTTTTTTTGTCTCATGATTTGGATTTAAAATTACACATGCCCTTGTCCTTGTTTTGATTAAAAACTCATGTAATTTTGGTTGTTTTTGTGCTGATGACAGTTTGAATAAACTACCCCATTAAGCCTACATTTTTTTGTTTGTTTCTTATCTTTCTTTTTGACCTTCTAAATATGTTTATATATAGAAAAAAGTAGTGGCATCCATGGAAAAAATTCTTGCAATTCTTTGGCATGTCCAACAAGAGAATTAATTTTTTTGTGATTCCAAAATAACCAAGTTTCAACATCATCAAGGTGTGTTACAACAATGCAAATTCCAATAAAGGAGCCTCGAATAAATATTCTTAATTAATTTGATGGGATGTGTTCAAAGTTTTGGGGTTATATTAATCAAGTGTGTTTGGTCATTCGAATTCATCCTCATCATTATTTATATGGACCAGCCCAAGGTTTGAGTCATTAGTATTCTATTATCAAGCACTAAACTAGCCTGGTTTACATCATTGTTTGAATGATAATCATCATTTTAAAACAACTTTGAATCATTTTTCGAAGAATTCACAACAACCTTTGGAAATTCGGATAAAGAATGCACATCTATCAACAAGTTGCGATCTTTTCATTAAGGATCAGGACTTGCATCTGTGTACGCATTTGAAATCTAGCAATTAGCATGTGACATCTCATGGGATGAGGCTGCATTCATGAATTAGTTCCAATTTGGGCTATGCAACAACATGAAGGACTTATTGTCTAACCATGTTAAATCCCATAGCCTTGAGTCAAGTAATCACATAAACTATTTGTTGTGACAATCGTCTTTTTGAATTTCATTAAGAGAAACAATGGGAACCATTGCCATTATAGAAAAATTTCATAGCCCCCATGTTAGCCCAACCAATTTTATCAACAACAAAGGACGATCCCATGCAAATTGATGAAACAAGATTCAAACACCTCATTGAACAAGAGAAACAACGATGATGCAATATATATGTATATATATATTGTGGAAGACCAAGTCATGTTGTTTATGAATGTTTAAAGAAACCGGGTCCACATACAACACATGCCACTTTTCTCACTAATTCAAAATCTAGAAAATTAAAAAATGAGGATGTTTAGTCTCAATAGGGACCTTAAGATTAAACTTTGATTCATCATGTGTTAGGAATGGTCCCAATTTGTTTTTAAATCTAGCACCTAATTTATTGTTATTGGTCATGATAAAATGTAACAAGTCCATGATAATAAAGATTCAAACATTATTTAATTATGGTGCATCTCCATGTTTTGTTGACAAGGAGTTGATGCAACAACATAAATTGGCGTTGGTGAAGAAAGTGACATTGGTAGGAGTTGAAATCATTGACAATTGAAATCATTTCTTAGGACCTATGACACAAGAAACCAAGGTGTTAGGTGTTTGCACATGATGGTGACCTTATATGGACATCATAAAGACATTTTTTCCTATTCCATATAAGAAAATAAATAAAATAAAATTCATGAAACAATAGAATAAGGGACTCATTTATCTAAAGCTATCATAATTAACCTTCCAAAAATCAAAAAATCAAATCAAAATCATGGATAGCTAATAAGTAATGAACATTTGAATTTTGACACACTTTTTGTCACACTTGTAAAACTCATGGATATGAACTTTTATCTTACAATGTATTAATATGTGTTTGAAACTTTGGGATATTGGATGAATCATGTTCAAGAAACAAAAAATCCATTGAATGAATGGAATGTGATTTTAATTTATTATGTTATGCACGCTCATCAAGATCCATAAACTTATAACAATGTTGCATGCAAAACATGGTTTAATGGCTGTAAGATTATCTACTCAAAGAATATTGATCATCAAGGTTTGTTCATCTACCTAAATTCTGGTTATCCAAGATTTTGCCATGATGTCACCATATTGCCTGCCAATTTAAGTTGCAATAAAAGTTGTGTTGGTTTTTTGTGTATGATGATGAATATTTTGAATATTTGTTGGGGGATTCCAACCATTTGGGTGAGGAAATGTTCATCATGAGGAAGATTGGAAAACTTGAGGTGGGTTCTAATACTAACCAATATGCTATCGAAGCTTACAACACAATGCATATGGGGTACAAAGTGAGAATGGAATGGAAGATAGGTGGTTTAAAGAGGAAATGGAAACGATTGATGAAGATATTTGATTCCATAAAACCAAAGTACAAACACTTATTCAAAGTTATAACTATCTTCACAAATTTTCTATGTAGACATTAGATGGACTTTGCATTTGAAGTCATTGATGAATAGATGCCCACACTAAGCCAAATATGACTACATGATTATGTAGTGCATATGGACACATCGCTTATCCACTAGTCATACTTTTGTCCTAGTTGTAAATGCCATCAAATATTATATATATATATATATATATATAATCTAGTCATTTGGTAGGTAGGTAGGCATGGGTAGGTAAGTAGGATCCTATTTATTTTTTGGTGACAAGCCTTTTTTATTGGTTCATCACAAGTAATATTTGCATTTTGAATATATTTGATGCATATATTCTATGTAGACCAATATTTTTTCACCTACTTATATAGTTTCAAATTTTGAATTTGTTGATAAAGGATATTGGATAAATTTACAACATTATTTCACATCATCCCTTGTCACATACAAAAGTACCCAACTTTGACCATTATTATATTTTTCATACTTTGTCCAAATGAAAAAAAAAAAAAATTCATTCTTAAAGATTTTTCCAAGGTCTACACATCTATAAAAGAAATTTAACAAAAATATCATGTAATTTGACTAAAAATGCATTTGAATCTTAATTATTTCATACATTTGAACAAGAATGATATTGTGAAGATTTTTTTTTTTCCATAAAAAAACTTGTAACATATTAAAAATCAACATGGTTTTTTTGGTATGTAAATATATGAGTCCTACCTACCTATTATCTATTTACTTACCCACCTACCTCTAGATAAATATGAAAGGTAGGTAACTAGGTAGACAAGTAAATAGGGTTATGAGAGTGTGTGTGTGTGTGTGTGTGTGTGTATACATATATATAATATTTTCCCACCTTTTAAAAATATAATGAATCAAAAAAATGTTATAAATGTTGTAGTTATTACCATGTGTTGCATTTATTTGTAATTATAAAAATATTTTTAAATATAATATGTTATCTATGAAACATATGATGTTATTTTCAACATTTGAAAATTTTATACAAAGTATTAAAGTTGTTTAAATGTCACAATTATTAATTTATACATATATATGTTAAATTCATAAATTTTTATCAAATTTTATTACAAGTAGTAAATTTTAAATTAAATTTTTTTTTTCAGTTCATTAAATGTGACTATATATACATAATATTTACAAACTCCAAGTTGTATGACCAAATATTTTTATAAATTACTAATTTAAATCAAATTTTATATCATTTGCTACCCACCACATGAAAAACAATGCCATTTTGGGGCATGTGGATTTCTTTTGAAATTCATTGGATGTCACTAATAAGAATATATTTCATTATTTAATGTCAAATTTATAAAAAAATCATTTAAATAAACCTTTGAATAAGAGTCTCAACTTAAATATTTTAATTATATTCTAAGCATAAATTATTTATTTAATTTTATGTTTCAAGAACTTTAGCAATTTATTTTCCATTTTTTGATTTTTTATTTTTTTAAATGCCTTAAATTTTGTTTTAGGCACTATCTAGAAATTCACATTAAATAATTAGTGATTTTAAGGCAAAAGTTTTAAAAATTATAAGGTGTTAGTTATTTACTTGTGCAATAATTATGTGTTTGATCATCTACAAGTTTATAATATGCTTACTAGGTACATATGTCTACCTTCTAATTTTTTCCCCTTTTATTTTTTTTAATGTTTGAAATTATATATTATTAAATAACTATATGCTGTTCATGAAGAAGACTTTTAGTCACGTATTATTCCTATCTATGAAAACTTTAGTCATGTGGTCATATTCATGGTTACAAAAATACAATTAGGCACAAAAACATGGCATATATGACTATGACTAGAAATGGTGACTAGTCATATTTGTTACAATCATAGATGTCAAGTTTTGGTGTAGTGCCAACCATGTTAACCATGGGCAAGATGGAGATTTCTAGTTCTACATGTTAAAATCTCCTTAACTTTTTCTTTGAATTCTTCTTCATTTATAAGTATTAAATCTTTAATTGTCTTCAAGTTATTGATTTTAACTTTGTTTACCTAAACAACAATAGTTTTGAATCCAATTACATGGGATACCATCCTCTTGATGTTTAATGATTGGTTTTGCAAATAATCGACCTTCATCCTAGCCTTTTCCAATGGAGTGCATGTAGATGGTGGGCCTAATGCTACACTAAGCCCATGTGATGGAGTCTCCAAATTTACATATATAAAATCACAACATCATATTAATGACTATATCAACACTTAGTTAGCACTTAACCTTGAACACATTGTCAAAGTGTTGTAAAAGCACTAAACCTTGTAGGGGGCAAGATTATGATGAGGACTAGATGTAGGTGTAGATGTAAGATGGGATGGGGTTAATGGGATTGTACTATCAATTAAGGATTGTCATTGTTTCAAGACAATATTCATGGCATGGCCATCTATTGATTTTAAACATGTAAACATTTTTTCATTTTGCAATGCAACTCTTTTCGAACCTTACTAATTTGATGTCCATGTTTTCAATTCCTTCAATGTTTTTCGCAACCTTTTTTCAGGGTTTCCTTTTCCAACTCAAAATTTGGATAATCAATTTTGTATGTTGCACACATAGCCTTCCACACTATGGAAAAAATTAACTTAGAATCTTGTTAAGCTGTTGATATATTTGGGTTTAAATCGGATGAACAAGGATTACTAGACCAACACTTCAACTCATATGTGAAGTGATGGTGAGAAGTAACATATGATTGGGACCAAAATTGATCAACAAAATTCACATTTGTGGGCTTAATGAAACTTTGGTTAGGGTTTGGATGGGATGAACAAAAAATGAACCAAACCAACATGAAAACAATCAAGTGAATTACCGAAGAAAAGTGGATAGGGTTTTGGATCAAATTTGATCAAGAACATCCATGTCCAAGATCTAGGTTAGGGTGTTGATTTATTTGGGTTTGGATGGGATGAATAAAGACTACTAGACCAACACTTCAATTTAAATGTGAATTGATGGTGGGAATTTTTCATGTCCCATAACTATCAAAACCATAAACCCCCTAAACCTTTTATTGTTCACTTCTTAAAACTTCATTTCCATTAGCCAAGAAAAATGGATCATTAAACATGGCCAAAAATCCCTTTAAACATTGCATTTCAAATTATACACAATCTTTTAAAAAGGATCTGTAAAGGTTTTTTTGGGATATCATTTTGTAGTAATTGAAATTGTTAGTTTTGATAATTTTAGGTGCATTCCATGTCGTTTTCCCCATAACAAATAGACCATTCCTTACTTACTTGGTGAAGGTGCCAAAGCATGGAGGGATTGGTTAATGGTAAACACAACAAAGTGTGTGTAATCATCACAAAATCTAGGAGAGGCAACAAAAGAACACTAGATGCATTTGGGATTTTAGTTTGGAGGCTATGATTTGAGAGTTGAAGGTGTGCATGTTTTCAAAAGATTGCGATTCTAAGCTTGGTTTTAGTTTAAGTCACTTTAGGGATTATGTTAGAAATTGACCAACCACCAATTGCATTAACTCACACACTTTGTGGAAAATAATGGAAATAAACCAAATTAAAAGCAAGAAGGATTTTCACAATGTGAAGTCATGGCATTGACAATCCCAAAAAACATCATGATGTTCCCACATTGACTGCATAAGCACCATCAATTTTTTGTTGTTTTGAAAAAAATAACCTTAACATTTGTAAACACTCACCTACCTAAACCTCACCTTATTGCGATGGTTTTGGTCCTCTAAGCCTTTTTGGTTTCTTTTCGAAATATGAATTTGTTACCATCTCTTCCCCAAATGGAAATTCCAAGCTTTGGCACAAATGATGCAAATATTTGAGTTTTAATGCAATTGTGATGATTTTTCTATTGCCACCCCCTCTCCAAACGCGAAATGGACATTGTTTTGTATCCTCAATTAATGCAAAGATGTACTCTTTTCATCTTTGTCTTCATTTCTTTTCCAAACTTGAAGCTTCCAAACTTGAAATGAAATTTGTCTCCGTCCAAAGCTTTTGCTACGGTCATTTCCTTTCCAAACCCAAAGCCTTCCATTATGTTATTTTCCTCACTTAACACACACCTTGCGTGTTGTCTTCACTTTTGTTTTGTTTTCAAACACCAAGGCCAAGAATGCCTTTACAGCTATTCTCAACACTTTCTTGGTTCTTGACCTAAACCATATTTGTAATTATTTTGTGTCCCTTAGCTTTTGTCATTTAACTAATTTACAATAATGCAAGGAACCCAAGCTTCTTTTGTCAAATGCACACATCAAAACTCTCACAAGCTCACATTAATAGCCCAAAAAGAGAGCTTACACACTTTCAATGCACGAGAAAAGTCTTCGTGTGATGAGTCTTCACACAATGCAAAACACAAGAATTGGGATGAAACTAGATTTCATCTAGTGTTTCATCCTATATTAATTTTCTTTCTTGCGAGCTTGTCATGACTTTTCTGTTACTTCATCAATTTTGCCCAAACCCAAGGTTCTCATTTTGTGTCTTACCTACTCTATGGATAACTTTAATAAGTCAAAACTGAAATCGACCAATTGACAGGTTTCATTTATTTTTATTAGAAAAATTAAACCATTTTGTGTCATAGCCACATTGAAATTCATCCACAAGAGGAATTACCCAAATTTAGCTATAGGTCAGAGGGGAAAGTAGAAAAAAATGAAGAATTATGGAGCATATTTCATCAACCTGTGGGAACCTATTGTCTAAATTTTGCGGTTTTTTTTCCACCCTCCTAATCTGACAATTTTGGCACATGTTTTTCACAAAAATCCTTTCTATGAGTTGCACTGGATTTTATTATTTTTTGAGTGACAAATATTCACTGAAACAAAACACAACTTAGCATTGAAGGTCACGATTTTGGCGAAATAGAAGAAATATAAAATTGGCCTAGATCAAATCTTGGTCATCATGTTCACATTCCTCAAAAGGAATTGAAACTCTTTTGCAACAAAATTTAAATTTTTTATGAATAAATAAATAAATAAATAATATTAAAAAAACACTCCCCAATACTGAAATTCATGTGCCCATGCAGAGCTCTTAATGCCCATAAATGCCCCATGCTCACAAACTTTCCAGGAACAAGGGTTACAAGAGGAGGTTCCAGATTCTACTACCACACTGGTCATCATCAGACTGTAAGACAGCTTCAGAGAGTCTAACTACAGTCTGAAATCTGAACCAGACTGGTGGAGTATATAATATATATACTTGACACCAAAGCCAACACTGGTAACCTAGTCTGAAGGAGTGTTGGTTGTTGAGGTGTTGGTCTCGGTATTGGGCCCAAGAGGTACTAAACCCTAAACCCTAAAACTTTCATACCCATATATGGTCTTGGTATTATTGGGCCCAAGGGGTACTAAACCCTAAACCCTAAAACTTTCATATCCATATGGTCTTGGTATTATTGGGCCCAAGACGTACTAAACTCTAAACCCTAAAACTTTCATACCATATATGGTCTTGGTATTATTGAGCCTAAGAGGTACTAAACCTTAAACCCTAAAACTTCCATACCATATATGGTCTTGGTATTGGGGTGAAAGACTGATTTTTAGCTGGTATGAATGAAGCAAGTTCACATATATATATGTACCTGATATTGAGGCTGGTATTAAGATTGGTTACAAGGTTGGTATTACCTCAAGTCCCTACCTACCTACCAGGCTGGTATATAGATAGATAGATAGCTGTACTACTAAAGGAGGCTGGTGTTGGCCTCAGCTCACATATACCA
>Ga0116229_10008293_pt1 | contig 16192 bp, 7 predicted proteins | sample S1TSphgellanicum_3_FD_87313 | JGI IMG/M metagenome (GOLD analysis project Ga0116229, IMG submission 87313) | Host-associated microbial communities from peat moss isolated from Minnesota, USA - S1T2_Fc - Sphagnum magellanicum MG | ecosystem: Host-associated > Plants > Peat moss > Unclassified...
TAAGGTGGTTCAAAAGCAACAAGAGTCCCAATTCCAAAAGTTCATATTTTAACAATAGATTGGAAAAGATAATTAAAAATCAATTTTGAGTGGGCCTTATGTGGTGAATAATCAACTAATAAAATCCATATGAAAGGCTACCCATCTAAACAATTCTTTGACATACATATTAAGGGGAAAAAAATATCAATCCAACAAAAAATGACCAAGATGCGGACTTTTGAAAATAAGGTCCAAATTTGGTCATTCAAAAGTCGATAGTTATTTGTTAATTAAAAATTTTGTTGTAATTTTTTTCAATCCATTTTTTTTCCATCATGTATCATATATTGAATCCCTATAAAAAAAAATTGAAATGAAATCATAACAAAAAAATCATTTGAATGTTAATGCAAAATTTAGAACATAATCCATATGATCATTTCAAAAGTCCATCACTATTTGATTGGTGTATTTTTATTGAATTTCACCCTTCAATAAATATTCTTATTCAAGTTTGCTATCTTAAAAGCACTTAGCAAAATATTTTTGTCAAGTCGATGATTTTACAATGCATTTGTGGCATTGAATAAAATACACTTCGTAAAAATCTAGAGTGGCACAAAAAGTGAAACATTGTAACTTACAACTACTCGCCATGCTAAAATCCTTCCACTCCAGCATAATCAAACCCATCCATTTGTTAATTTCACACATAAACATCCCCACAAACCCACTTTTAAACCTACCACACTAATGTTGAAAAATAATCACCTAATAAGATGCAAGTTAAAGGTGATTCCAAAGTTAAATCTTGCTTTTCTAGACATTTTACAAGCTTTTCTTTCATATAATCTTTGTGTTTCTATGTTTCAATTTCATATTTGCCATAGTTTCCTTTTCTATCTTTGTTTTTGGGATAAATTCCTTTTTTATCTCTAGCATATTTCCTTTCTATGTTCATTTTTGACATATTCCAAACTTTGTCCAAGCATTTCCAAGTACCATAGGTGATAAAATTTGATGATTAAGGTATTTGGGATTAACAAAAACACCATTAAGCTTGAATAAGATTTAATTAATAGAATTCACATCAATAAGTTCTACATTTCTGGTTTTATTTTAGGGTGTTGAAACATTAAGGTGGATAAGATGAGTAGAAACTACAAGACTAACAAAAAAAACAATCGTCTAATTTGATGAAAAAAAACAATAATAACCAGCTTATCTTATATTTGAACAACAAAATGGATCCCATATTTAATATGGGTTAAGGTGTTGAAATGTAAAGGTTTAGATGGGATGAATAAAAACTATTATATCAACATGAAAACAATCATCAACTGCTCCAACTTTTTTTCCTAATTTCTTTTTCCTTTCAATTAAATATGAAATCTTCAATGTTTTCTTGGTACTTGTCAAATTAGCCATGAGTTTTAAATCAAGAATCTCCCACAATGTGTATAAAGCAAATGTATCTTCAAACCTAAACGCTAAACCTTAAACCCTTCAACTTTCATATCAAATTGAAATTTATTATATCAAGTTTATTTAGCAATGTCGAAAGAAACAAGACATTCAACAAAAGAAACATGTGAAACATGGGTTTTAATTGTTTTTCACACATCTTCAGCCTATTGTTACATGATGTTACAATATGGATTTTTGAATCTCAAAATGTTGAAAACCTTAGTACCTCACCAAAGAAATATTATCCTTACCACTCTACATTGATGTCTACTATAGTTTCTTCTTTAATAAAGTATTAAGAAAATTACGTCTTTAGGTATAGAAAAAAAAGGGTTGTTATTTATGATCTATACTTACTACTCGAGTTTTCAAATCAGTTCATTCAAGACTAGAAATTTATTGAAAACCTACCAATCATCAATAAAACAAAACACCCAACAAAGGGGAGAAAAAGGTATAAGATGGAAGGACCCCAAGTCCTAGAAAATGAAGAGTTTTCCAAAGAAGGTGGATTGTTAAGGGAATGAAAACAAATCAAAGACCCAACCCCCCACCCCCCCCTAATCACAAGTAGCATATCAAATAACAAAAAGGGAAGAACACTTAAAAGAATGCCTAGCCTAGAAAAACCTTCACCTATAATAACAACATGCCTTGAAATAAAGGCCACATGTGCTCACTATAATGCCACTAACATCTTATGTTTGTAAAATGAACACAAAACCAAAAATAACAACGCACTGTGAAATAAAAGCCACATGCATTCACTACAATGCCACCAACATCTTTTGTATAAAGGAAAGGTCTCTCTATAGACCTTTTTAGATTTTTAAATGTTGTCCTTAAGCTAGTAAGTTGAAGGGAGGCATCGAAAAATCCAAAAGTGTCTAGAGACAAACCCTTAACCGACATAAAAAACTCTAGATTTTTAAAACTTATTTTTCCACTATTTTTTTTTTTTTTTTACATTTTTTTTCTCTTTCATCATGTCTACCTATGCAGTTGCGATAACATCATTCTGATGTCATTTGTCTTTTTTTTTGTTTACATAGCTTGATCCTTCTTTGTTTTTTATTTTACATACTTTTGTTTTTAGCTTTCAACACTTCATGTCTTTCTCTACTTGCTTGTTCTTTTGTTTCTTTTGGAATTTTTTCCTTTTTAAAAAAATAAAAGCCTTTTTTTGAAAAATTAAATTTTATCATGCACATATAGGATATAAGGGAATCTTTAAAAAAATTCCATTTAAAAAAAATTGGGTAAATGGAAACAAACAAAAAATAAAAAAAAGATATCGGAAAGAAATAAAAATGAAAAATATGGCATGAAGATGAAATTTTCAAATGTTGCTTTGGGGGGGCCAAAAGATACCTGGACAAACTAGCTAGGTATCTTCCATTTTTGGAAGTTATTATTTAAACCTTTAGGTGGGTAAGGGAACCCAAAATACATTAGGAAAAAATTTAAAATTCTTTACATCTATAACATGAACACAAAATCAAAAGAAGAGGGGCTTCAATGCCCTTCTCTCTCCATGCCTTGTTAACACATTAATGAAAAAAGTTGTCCACCTATTGATGTATACACCCAAAGCCCTTTATGGCTAGAGGGAAAAACGTGTTTATTGGGTATCAATCATAATAAAAGTCATTGTTAACCTAAACTACCATTGTTGCAACAACCCCACAAGATAGAGCTAATTGCAAAACTAAATATGTTCAAATGGGGTCAATGATGACAATCCCAGTCAATGTTTGAACAACATCCATCGAAACTATTAAAAATTGTTTGTGTTCATATAGTAGTTGTAGATGAGATTACAACATATAACCACCATTCTAAAATGTGAAAATGATTATGAACAAAAAGGTAAAATTTATTACATGTGTTCTTATAAAACTTTTAAAGAAAGGTTGTTCCACATGGAATGATCTTGTCTACCATTCCACAACATAATATATGACTACCATATAATTTTAAACATAATGGGCAAGTCACAAATGAAAGCTACACATATGATTTGCACAGTCATGGATGCGAATTTCTATCTTTTTCATTCATGAGAGTAGTTTCGAGAGTTGTAATTTGATGTATGATATTATTCAAAGAAGCCCATTGAAAGATGAACAAATTGTTTAGTAATTATGTGTGGACTCCTATTTAAGATTCTTTTTTGTTCACTAGCAAAATTTTGTCAAAAAGTGAAATTAAAAATTAAAAATTTGAAAAAAAAATGATTTTCTAAATTTTTGATCACTAGAACTGAGAAAAAAAAAGTTAAAAAATCATATTTGTATATTTGGTTTCATTGTGTAGCCAAATATATAAAAGGATGATTAAAGATTTGTACTTTATTCATGGTTTTATAATTAGACTTGGGATTCACATTATTGACAATGAATGGACATAAGTCAAAATATTAATATATTTTTAATTTATTTAAATAAATTATTTAAAAAACAATTAGGACGTATTAGACATTGATAATCCATATTCATATAGATTGTCCATGAAATCATCTTCACTTCCATGAATTTTAGGATATGAGATCTAATTTAATTGTCATGTACTAAAATATCAATGTTTCTAGCATCCATGATGTCCTTTTTGGAACCTTCATTGCCTCAAAAAAATAATCGGACCTTTTCAATGACCCCGAATGTCCTTCCTACCATGCTTCCCAATGATTTTAATTTGAAATATATATAATATAAAATATTTTCAATCTTAAAACTCACAATGGCCCCTATGTATTTCTTAGTTTCCTCCAACAACATATCCAACAACTTCAACCCTTAATGTCTTGATGCCCCTCTATTGCCCAAAAAAGAAAATTTTCATGTCCAACCTAGTGCCTTTAGTGTTTTTAGCATGCATTTTTCAACACCCTTGCTATTGTTTGTTACAATTTTGTCATTCCTCACAACAATTTTATTTTTTGTTGTTCCCCACCTTTTGTCATCCTTGGTGTTATTCGAATGTGTTTTTGTTGTTGACCAAACTTAAATCATTCTCAAACCAAAACATTACAATGGTTTGAATTTTGACTAAAGATGTTCAAATTTGGGAACGTTTGTGAAATTAACATTTCATCTTGGGATGTCCTTTCAAGTCCTTGGCCTAGCAATAATCATATTGGTTCAAAGGCTCAATAAATTATGAAAAGATAGGTCCAATGTTCATTAATTTTAAAAGAGACCAAAGTTGGAATTGGAAAAATAATTAGAAAGAGGAAAAAAATGTTTACTTATTCCAAGGAGAGGGTGGTTAGAAAGCGCAAAATAAAATGTCTGAAGTCAAATGTGTAGGTGATATTAAAAAAATGTTAGAAGTTTATTTTCACTAAATATTAACAAATTTGATGTTTAGAATGAGTTTATTAAGTCTAATTAATTTTAGAAACATTAAATTGATAGGAATCATGTAGACTTGTCCAACTTTGATAAAAAAAAATTTAATGGATAATTCATTTTCAAATATCTTTAAAATTATAATTAAAGGTGTTCAATAAAATATTACAAAAAAAAAATTAGTTGAAATTTACATCACAAACTTCCTTAAGCAAAATTTCAATATGATTATAATGAATCATTAGATTTATGTTATTTATTAAATTTTCTTCACATCATTCTTGTGTATTTTTCACTTTATGATTCTATTGTTGATAAAATGGTTGTTGAAAATATGTAAACATAATGAACAATGGTTTTGACTTATTAATTCCATGATTATGATGATGAGAAAAATAATGGTTTGTCATTTTATCATAATTTTCATGACACAAATGTAAAATTCTACCATTCAAAGAGACTTAAATTTTATATCATTTTAAAGAGTAATTATGTTTACATTGATACTATGATAATAAAATATAATTTTAACATTTGTTGAAATAACTAAAAAATGACATTTGATCCAAATTACATTGTATACCAATTTTCATTATATTTACATAATTATTTTTCCCCAAGAAGTTTGTGATGTAATGGTTTTATGTATTTATATAAAAATTATAATGTAAATTTACTATATTATTCTTAATTTTAATTAAATCTTCTATTAAAATGATAATACAAAACATATTGATTATTTTTTTAATTCAATAATTTAGTTTTATAATTATAGTTATAATGGAATTGTATATTGATTTACTTTTTAAAAAAAATTCAATACAAACCAAACGTTACCCATCATTTTAAATTTAGTGTTACCACTTATTGGAATTATGAACATTATGAAAATTAATATATGAAATCCATTAAAATGTATGGAAGTAAAAGTGTGGTTTATTAGTTTAAAATACACCAAGACATGGTCTTCCTTTCATATGAAACAACGTGTTGAAATTTAGAGACATTTAAAACTACTTGCAATCATGATGTGCCGGTCAAAAAAAATCAAATATGATTTAAAATTCATTTTTCAAAATGTAAATGATTTATCATTTAATAGACCATTAAGTTTTAAAATGTAGTTGTTGAATGAAAAGATGAAACAAAAATGCACTTGAATATGAATAATGCATTTAAAAATAATAGCATGCACAAAAGAATCTCAAAGTTTTCAAAACCTTGGTGTGATACACAGTGAAAATAGTTTGAGACACATGTAATTTATGGTTAACATGCAATTGATTTAACAAAAATATTAAATCTTTGACTAAATGTAAAATTTGAAATCAAAAGCCATAGTGTGAACATGTTGTATCACACAAAAAATGGAAAGTTTTTCTAATGAAAAGAAATGAAAATTTGTTGTGATCAACTTTTATGGTTTTTAAAGTTTTGCCCATCTCATTTTGCACTCAATTTACAAGCATTGGTGTCTTGCCCACAAATTAGATCACCCGTTTTTTCTTCTTATTTTTTTTAGTTGCCTTTTTTTTCTTGTAAAGCTTCTATGATAATAAACCATTCATCCTCCCATGCATTTAATTCAATTAATGACACATTTAAAAAAAAATTGTAACCTTAACATATTCTTGGGATGTAAAAAAAAAAAACCATGATTTTTAATAAATTCATAATGTTTCCAAGATTGTTTAAATGCTTTTGATTAATGTAATACAAAGGCAACTTCAACACATGTTTGTCAAATGATTAATGAATTTTAATATTTTATTGGGAAGAATAAAATATTTTTGAATATTTCAAAAGACTAAAAAAAGATCACCAACTTAATCGATCATGAATACATAAAAGGATCATTTTTATTCAATAGAAGATTCATGCAAAGGTCTTTATGTATATTTATCATACAAAAATTTGGATTGTCAAACATGTTATTATCCCAATAAATTGTTAGTAACACATTTTGTCACAAGACATGCATAGAGTTATTTTACTTTATTTATTCATGTTGTGTACACCATCTTGTAACCATGATCAAACAACATTTTGCACATATAATGTCTTGTAAACACTCTTCAATCTGTATTTAACTTTGCTAAAAATTGATTTTACAAAACAATAAAATGTCAAATGTGGATATTTAAAATAATATTATTCACAAATATACCTTTTTAGCCATTTTTTGATCAAATGCTTTTGTATTACTATATTTTTTAATTTTTTAATCTTTTGCTTCATCTTGGTTAAGTAATTTGACAAATATGTAAGTTTTAAATGTTTCAGGTTTTTTCTTCTCTTTTGAAAGACAAATACCCATAGCACTTAAAACATGCTTGTAAAGGTATAAATGGATTCATATCATATCACTTTTATTATATAATAATGATGTGATGCATAAAATTTAATCAAATTATGAAAACACATGTCAAAATAATTTTTAAACCAAAAGGAAAATATAGAAAGTCCAATAAGGAAAATAGTACTCATTTTCTTAGTAAAAACTTGTTTATGGTCTATAAAATTTAAGCGCTTAAGAAATTATAGTTATATTCACTTTTTGGTCTACTATTTTATTTAATTGTGTCTTTTCACATATGCACACAATATGAAGTGAACATCATTTGTTGTGTGACACCTTATGTGAGTGCAAATCACAATGAACGAGAAAACAATATGTGCATACCCAAAGATGGAAAATTCATCAAAAAAAATGTTCCATTGAAAATCACAACCTACATGATAAAAAGACAATTTTAATATATTTAATTTTAAGGTTAACCTTCATTCTTATTTTATGTATAAAAAACATTTCATTGGATCATTACCAAACTCATAATATGTTTTCACATTTGCTCCCTCTTGCCCTTTATGCATATAGCTCTCACATAATACTTACATAATTGTAAGAAATAATACAAATTTATACAATTTATAATCTATGAAGCAACAAAAAGAAGTAAAGAAGAAATTGAATAAAACATAGTATTGAAACAACTCCATCTTTGTTGTTTCCACATGCTAAATGCAAAAGGCATTTTTTCATTTTCACCTTTTGCACTGACATTTGTTCCTTTGTTGACAATCTTTTCAACAACAACAACATATCTACATGAAGTTTAATTAAACAACACGTTCATATGTCAATTACATGACATGTTGAAATAATTTTTATATAAATGAATTTCTGTTGAAGGATAACGATGATATGATGCAATGTGTAACATGCAATAAATGTTCCTTATTTTTAGCAAAAGTAAAAATATTGAAAAAACAAAGAAAAAAAAAATATCCTCATGGAACAAGAAGTTTTTTCAAATGTTCTTGAAATGAAAAACAATAATTCATTGTTATATGAAATTGAGATGTGAACAACATTGCAATGCAACTTGAATTGAGTTTGAATTTACATTAGATGTAATTGAATTGAATTTGAATTCAAATATTTTGAATAGAATTTGATTTGAATTGAATTGTATTGAATTTCGATTCAACTATTAAATAAAATAAAAAATTGAATTAAAGACAAATGAGATGCAAATTGATGAAAAAGATATTCAAAATCTTCTTATAAATATGATGTTGGGGAAAAAAAAATTAAACACAAAATTGAAAAGACACCTTTCTATGTCTCTTCACTTGAAATTGACTAAATAAATTTCAATTTGCAACCATGGAATCTACAAGGACATCTTATAGAACCTAAAGTTGTCCTACTTAAACCAAGTTCAATGAATCATGGTCACTAGAATTGGACTAAATCTTGGAAGGGATGATCACCCCCTTTTTCTACATCTTCCAATGGATGATCACCACTTTGGCCACAAACCAAAATTCTTTGGAAAAAAACACTGAACTGTCGTGTTTGTCAGTTCTCACCAGGAGAACATGACGAGGACTGAAATCAGCCTTGAGTACTCGTAATGGCGATCGACTTGACCATTCCGGGCCGGTTCCCTAGAATGTTCTTTCCTACGGAAATGTTCTAGGGTTTGTTTCTCCCACAGCTGTAGCCATACAACAACAGACGGGAGAGAGAGAGAGAGGACGTCAAGAAGGGAAGTGCCACCAGCACCGGCGGGGAACTTTGCGGTCTGAGATCACGAACACAGGTACAGACAGACAGACAGACAGACAGACAGAAGAGGAAAGAAGAAGAAAATGGGTGCAAATGGGTTTTCTCTGGATTCTTTCAATGGGGTCCTTTAGCAGGTTTGAGGAGAAGAGTAGGGTTACAGAACCAAATCCCGTTGAATAGGAAAAAGTTCAAGAAAGGAGAGAAGGAGGAAGAGGAGAAGAAGAGGAGCAACCGACCAGAAATGAGAAGCTGCAGAAGAAGGGGGAGGATGATATGATGTGCTAGAAGGTAGCATGGCATGTGCGGTGATTTGTTGAATGGACTAGGGTTTCCATGATTTAGGGTTGGGGTTGTGAAGGAGAGGGGAAATTTTTCTTGTGTGTGTTGCTGTGAGGGAGTTGTGTCCACGGAAGAGTAATCGGTGAAGAGGAATCTAAGAAAGAAAGCCAGCAGCAGTCAAGAGTTAGTTTGTGGTTCAATTTGTTGAAAGGGTTTGTTTGCTTAGGGTTTGTTTCTCAAGGGTTTGGTTGTCAAGGGTTTCTTTCTTTCTTTCTTTTGTTTGTTCGTCGTTTCTAGGCGCCATGGCTGCCAGTGGAGTTGATAATACTTCGCGGAGGAAGTGGAACAGAGAGGAGTATATTGAACGAGCACGGGAAAGAGAACAGCGAGAGCAAGAAGAAGAGGAGGCAGGGAGGCACAGGCCCAAAGATCGTGGCCCTATTGTTCACAGAAAGCCCTTGAAGCACCGCGACTATGAGGTGGATCTGACTGCCCGGCTTGGGAAGACGCAGGTGGTGACACAGGTAGCTCCTCTCAGCCAACAGGCAGGCTACTTCTGCAGTGTATGTGAATGTGTTGTGAAAGATTCTGCAAACTATCTAGACCACATCAATGGCAAGAAGCATCAGCGAGCTTTAGGTATGTCAATGCGTGTGGAACGAGCTACTTTACAGCAAGTCCAGGAAAGATTTGATATTCTGAAGCGGAAGAAAACCAGTGGTAGCTTCTCAGAGCAAGATTTGGACATTAGAATCATGAAGCAACAAGAAGAGGAAGAGGAGCGCAAGCGACAACGGCGAGAGAAGAAGAAGGAGAAGCAGCAGAGGGAGAAAGCACCCTCTTCTAAGGAAGATCTGGGTGATGAATTTGATTTGGAGATGGCTACCATGATGGGATTTGATGGCTTCACATCCTCCAAGAAGTAGTAATAGTCTTCAAACCCTCTCTGTCTCTCTGTCTCTGTCTCTGTCTCTCTTTGTCTTTGACTGAACACCCCAGCTTGCAGAGCAAAGACCCATCAATAGAATATACAATGGCACTTTGAAGCTTCAGCATATTACCCACCCCACCAATCAGAGAACTGTGATGTGATTGATGACCACAAAATGTGGAGACTGAAAAACTCTTCATGTCTCTTTCCTATTTAAGCTCCAGAGCTTCCTGTGCAGTAGTGACTCATCACTTCCCTTTCTCTTTTTGGAAATAGAGGGTAAAGATGGTGACTTGGTGGTTCACCAAATGTTAGGAGGAACAAGAGGTTTATCCTTCCACAGCAATGCAAGAAAGGTATGATGACTACTATCTGTTGTCTGCCCTATGTGTCAAGATTGCTTTCTTTCAAGTGGTGCCGAACTTTTTTCTTTCTGACCCTCCTTCTATATCCCTTATGCAAGCAAATCTGTAGCACTGGTGACTTCAGATAGAGTGTGAACCCCCGAGGACCCTGAGATTGTGAAGAAATTTTTGGTTGGGGTTCTTGCTTGGGCAGGCAGAAATTTTATTAGTTTGCCACTGCATGTATGTCTGGATAATTTGCAAGGATAAGCCAATTACTGAGTGATTCCTTCTGCTAGCATTTAGATAATCAAGAAGCATTGAGATCAAGTAACTCTTCTTTCCACTTCCCATTTTCTCTGACTGGTTGCTTGCTTTTTTGTGGTTTCCACTTCATTTATTATTTTTTTTGTCTTTTCTTTTATTGGTATGCATTCAGGCCTTTTTTTGTACATGGGTTTCATTATGTGGAAATTACAAAATAATAGTCAATGAGGTTGTGTCTGAAAGCCTACTATGATTCATTTTATTTCTCTCACAATTTTGCTAGTGTCCTGTACTTGATATAGCAGAAGCAACTGTAGACGTATGTCCATGTTGAAGTTAATGCTTTATACTGTAAGTTTGAAATTGAAAGCTTTATGACTCTTCCCAGATGTCTTCTGAAATTTGACATCCAGAAACTTTCTTCCTTGAGACAGTGACATTGAAATGGAGATTCCTTCTTGAAATAGTGCCCACCATTCTCATTGGTTGCATATTCTTGAACCATTGAATTCAATTAGATAATGTACTTAAAGAATTCTAACTGCAATGAATTTATATTTTGTAATTGAATGGTGACAAAAATGATGTTCTAGAATAGCTTTTAAGAATGTAAGGATTTACTCTGACATGCAATGATCATATTTGCACTTTAAAATGGGCAAAATTTATTCACCTTATGTCCATTTGTGACTTGATATATTGTACAATAATGACTGAAGGATTGTTTTCAAAAGTCGGGTTAAATAATGTTGTTTAATTGTCTAAATTAGATAGTTCTTAGAGATTTGAGGACACTGTGTTTAGGTGGAAGGGAAGATGTATTCAGTGTTACATTGATGTGCAATCATTGTTGTTTTGAAGGCCATCTCTTGTAGATGCCACTTGATTTAGAGGAAGCAAAACTAGGATTCAGTACCTGCCCTTGAGACAGCAGATAGCAGCATATTCTAACAGAATAGTTAGAATTATACTATTCATCATCTCTCTTCACAGTGCTGAATACTAAGCAGTGTGAAGCCATGTACAGTTTATGGGTGATGAAGAAAACCGCAGGGCTTAGCTTCTGCTGAGGGTAACAGCATGTAAATGGTGGAGCTGCAGTGGGCACTGGTGTATGCTATCAGATTTCAAGTTTGGGTAAGGTTGAGTCTATTAAGTCACTTCCAAGGTTGAAGGTTGAGAGTGTATATATGTCTAAAAGAGTGACCTAGAGCATAAATCCTTTCAAAATTTTGATACATAGATTAATTCAATTGATGCTCTTTCAAACCATCATCCCCTTCAGGAAATTTCCCAATTTCAATGTGCAGTAATGACGGTAAGTCACCCAAGCAATCTCAAGTAGTACAGAAGTACTACTTTTGGGGACTGATATAGATAGCAGTAAGTCTATCATGACTCAATTCTTTAGGAGATAAGAAATCAGACCACTTCTGAGGACGATATGGATAGCAACAACTTAGTGGTTCAATCCTTTCCTGTCAAAAGATCATTGTGTACATTCAGTATGAGGGTTGGTGGGGAGGGTGTTTTCAAGCAATCATCAAGGTAATTGTCAATCATAAAATGCTTAAGCTCTACAATTCCATATAAATTCATTCGTGAACTGGGAACTTAACCAAACTTCCAGCTTTTGCTATCTCTGTATTTAGATTTGTCAATAAACAGCTGCAGTCTGCTTTGATTGATTAATAGTATTCAAGGAAAGATCATCAAAAAAGGAGGAGAGGGAGGAGAATGCCAAAATGTACTCTTCTCTCACATGTGTAGCACACTTGACCTACCCAAGGACAATTGCTTGGGACCAACTACATGAGAAAAAAATGGAGGCCTGAAGAAGACAAACAAAAGAAGAGAGGAAGAAGATGATGCCAAAAATGTCCTCCTCTCACACATACATAGCATACTTGACCTACTACTATGTACTACACTTCCTTACTCATGAAGACCATGGTTATATATCAGAATATGGGTATTTGATTGTTGTACAATCATGGTTATCATCAGTTCTGATACTCAATGGGGGTTTGGTGCAGGTTCTAACGACCCCGCACTGGTGTTTTTCACATCAGGGAGGCTTCAGGATTATGAGCATTGAGCCATGGTTAGCTAAGTAGTATATCAGGGCCCATGAAGGCTTCTTCTTCTTCATTTTGTGGCTTTACCCAGTGTTGGTCAGTTACGTGATAAAATAACCAGCAATGAACTTGCAATTTTATCGAAGGTGATTTGACTGGTCCTTAGATTTTTTGAGACTCAGGTTAATATCAGAACTCAATTGTTTTTCATTTTTAGAGCCACAGATTCATATCTTAAAGAACTGCTCTGATAACCGCCAGTTATTTTGTGCCATTTCTCATACCTAACCAATGAACACTGGATTGAACACTCCCAGCATCTTGAATCTTGCACAAAAGCTAAGCTATAAATGGGCATTTGGATCTGCACCTAGTTTTTGTCTCCCCACCCTGTCTCCTAGAAATTTTCAATGCCCAGAGCTGCTGATGATGTTCATGCTTCATACTGTTTCATTCTGGAACTTCATACTCAATCTGGAAAACTCTGTTTTTTTTCCTGCCAAGGGATCATAAATTTGAGAATGCTGAAACATTCAAACTGATGGGTGTTGATGATATTTATATTGTCCCAGGTTTTCTTTCTTTCTTCTTTCAGACAGTCTCTCAAGGAGCTCTAAATCTGAGTGTCGAAAGAGTTACAAAGCTGCCATACTAGAGAGGAAGAAGGTGTAGAAATGGAGTTTTAAGAACACTGAGTTTGTTTTTGTATGCACATTGCATTTTCATGTTGTCTCCTTCTTCTTCTTCTTCTTCTTCTTCTTCTTGTGGAATTGTTCGTGACTAGGTACTCACATGAGGATCAGGATGAGGAGGAATGTGGTGGTACAGTGTAGTCGTCGTCATCAAGATTCAGTTGATCTGCATACAATTACACTAGTAGCAGTACTAGTTTCATGGATTTTTCTATGTTTGATTCATGTGGTGATGTCAAGTAATTTGATGGAGCAGCAGCAGCAGCAGCAGGATGCACCCAATTTGGGACAAGGCTACTATGTGAGCTCCATCAAGCAGTACCCAAATCATGAAGGTTTTGAAGCCACACTGGAGGTGATTCTTCCACATAGCAGCTCTTCTTCTGGAAATGCAGATGACAGTTCATATGGAGCTAATCTTAACCCTCTTCGACTAATTGTCAGGTATAATATCCATATGCACTAGATCAGCTCTTAGAATTATTATTAGAATTATTGTTATTATGATTTTCATCATCGAGCAATTTGTTGATTCATCATCACAAGAAGGTTTCAAAAAGTTCAGAATTAATAATTAATATCAATTGGAAAATGGAGAGCAACTTTGATTTGGAGATCACCAGATGATGTAATAATAAATATTAATAATGTTAATTCTCAATGGAAGATCCGTTTTTTTTTTCTTCCCCTGGGAGAAAAATCACTCATAAATATAATAAAATAAAATAAAAATCCCAAGTACATAAAAATGTCACATATTCCCTGTTTCTGGGACCAGGGATAAAAAAATTTTGCAAGAAAAAAATCGAAATATTTTTGCCACATTTTTACTTGGATTTCAGAGGGGAGGCAATTTTTTTGTACATTTTTGGATAGGTTGTGGGAAACCTTTTGCCATTTAATGCTAAATTTTTTCTTGGGATTCTCAAATATGACACAACATTAAAATTTTGAAAATATTTTTAAAAAATCTCATTGTAAAGGATCCAAGAAATAGATATTAACAATATTTTGCTTCAAATTCTTGATTTGCAACCATGAGGTAAGGGGTTTTTTTTTTTTTCCCCAAACTCCTCAAGTAAGTCCACTAACAAGGATCCCCAACATTAATTAGAATTAAATTGCAAAGGTCCTAGGTAGGCTGTAGCACTCTTACAAAAGTGCTGCTACAATTGATGGCCAAGGAAATGCCTAAGTCTAGAGGTTGCCAATTTCATTTTTTTATTTCAAAGAAAGGCCAAAAAATCTCTAAAAATAAGAACTTTTTTTGGTTTTGAAAAAAATTCGTCAAATTGCAAACTTTAGCAAAAAATAAAATAAAAATCATCACCACCATGTTAGAAAAAGTGGAGAATTAACTAAATATGTACTTGTTGCAGAGAATTTTGTGATGCAATAAGGAGATGGGTGGATTTGGTTTGAACATGTTTTGGTTGGGTTTTGCTGATGTTGGTAGGTTGGAGGAGAAAGGGAACAGAGTACATGTCTACATTTCAGATTACTACAACTCACGCTGGGAAGTTCCACAAAGCATCATACCACGACCCAAAGCAACAGATACTATTCCAAACTCGCTCCTGGGGACCACAGCAGCAGCAACAGCAGCAGCAACAGCAGCAGCAGATCACAAGGAAATCAAACATGAGAAGCTGTTGGCCGTCACCTACACAACTCATCCCTTTGGGTTTGCAATCACACGGATCTCCAATGGGGAAGTTCTCTTCAACTCCACGCCTGCAGCAGCTGCTGCAGAACATGATACAGCAGCTCCTGCAGATGATGATGTTTCTTCTTCTTCTTCTTCATTCAATCCCATGGTGTTCAAGGACCAATACTTGGAGATCTCTACACAGCTTCCTGTCACAGCCAGTCTGTTTGGGTTAGGTGAGAGCACGAGACCAGATGGGTTGCAGCTCAAACAGGGACGCACCTACACTCTGTGGACGACTGACATCACTGCCATGCATGTCAACATTGATCTGTATGGTGCTTATCCGTTTTATATGGATGTCCGAGAAGCGAGAGCTACTGCTGGTGGCCAGCAGCTGACACATGGTGTGCTGCTCCTCAACAGCAATGCCATGGAAGTGAGCTATGGTGCAGAGTGTTTGACATTCAGAGTCACTGGTGGTGTGTTGGATTTCTACTTCTTCCCAGGACCTTCTCCCTTGGCTGTGCTGGATCAGTACACCCAGCTGGTGGGCAGGCCTGCCCCAATGCCTTACTGGTCTTTCGGTAAGCACCCCAGCCCCCCAAAAACAATAATAATAAAAAAATCCCCATACCCCGCAGCTCAGCTTGTTTTGCCTTCACTTTCACTTGTGGAGGGGTTGGGGGAGGTCACTCTTTGTATATTTTATGAAACACATGAGATTAAAAAATCCTTTTTTTAAATATCATGATTTAATAAAAAAATTCAATGCTTTATTAAAATTAAGAATATTTTACTCTTCTTTTGATATTAAAAAATTTCTTTACACTCAACTACTAGTTCCCCCAATTGTGCCTTCTTCATGCACTCAAGGTTGGTTGAGAAGGTTACTCTTTGTATATTTGATGAAACACGAGAGAGATAAAATAAGGGGTCTTTTTATAGTATGAAATAATATAAATTTCAGAGCTTTTTCTTTTGGATGAATTTTCAAAACTTGGCCAAAACTTTTGGAAAAACTGACCAAAAAAAAAAAAAAAAAAAAAAAAAAAATATTTTTTTTTTTTTTTTTTTAA
>Ga0116229_10008294_pt1 | contig 16191 bp, 5 predicted proteins | sample S1TSphgellanicum_3_FD_87313 | JGI IMG/M metagenome (GOLD analysis project Ga0116229, IMG submission 87313) | Host-associated microbial communities from peat moss isolated from Minnesota, USA - S1T2_Fc - Sphagnum magellanicum MG | ecosystem: Host-associated > Plants > Peat moss > Unclassified...
TATTTCATCTTCAATCTCACACCTCAAGTCATATCTAAAGAGAGCAACAAAGCAGCTTACCAGATATGGTTGACTGGGTAGTGCAGCCTGACATAAGAAGGGATGAATTGGGGATTCTGGCCGCCCACCCAGTAACTCCACCGGTTTCTCTCCATCACTTGGACTTCATTCCTGAAATCTTCCCCAAGACAACAACCAAAACCGTCACCAAAGTGGAAGCGGTGAAGTACTTACTGGACGAAGCCACAGTGGACCAGGCAAGCATTCTCTAGCAGTCAATTTGCTATGACCAAAAAGCAGGAGTGGTCAATTGCTGTTTCCTGGTGTTATGTTGTTGAAGTGTACAAATGGTTCATAAGTCCCTTAACCCTCCAAAGACATGCCAGAACATTTTTGTCTTGGTACCATGAAAATGATGAAGGAACATTTTTTTATCAATACCTGGGAGATTGCAGTGGATTCCAGTGTAGAGGACAGCTGGTCTAAAGGAGCTCTGAAATTCTACAATGTAGCACATGAACCTTCAACTGGAGGTTTAGGGTTTAGGGTCTTTTTGAAATCAAAGAAGTGACACTCCTAGCCAGTTCCTTTCTACTGCTGAAGAAAAGCACATGCTAATCTTCTGCCAGGTTTAACTCACTGCTTTCCTCTTACTCCTCTTAGTTCAAAGGACCTGCTTTGTGTGCTAGGTTATGAGCATTAAGAAGTGTTGGCATGACAAATTCACACAGACTAGGAGCGCAAAGAGGGGTGGGTCTTTCTGACTGACTAGGGAATTCCATGTATCGCAAATAATGCTACAGGACATTTGGAAACCATCTTAGTAATTGAACTAGCAGTTAGACTGAAGGAGTCCCACACATGTGCAGCTCAACAATTGCAGAATACTCTCAATTGTTGGTAATATGGCATATTAAACAATCACAGGGTCATCCAAATTTATCCTCTGACCAGCAGATAAAAGCTTGTGGATCCTGTTCTTGGTTGAAATGAGTTGGAACCTGAGAGGAAGTTTGACAAAGAATTGGGATTGCATGCAGGTGCTTTGATGTTGGGAAGCTCTTTGGTTTCACTGTTTTTCAGTAAGGACTAAAACCTTCCTGCAGCTTATCGAATGAATATATATCTGCAAGAGGTTTTGGATCATCATACCTTTCAGCAGGTCTTGTCATGAGAGTTATATTAGGGATTGTAGCTTGTTATGAGGAGTTTCAGCAGCATAAGTCGCATATAATGGAAAAGGGCAACATGCCTGTATAGATACGTGAATGTAAAAAACTGGAAAATCACTATGTCACCACATTTGTATTGAATTGCACTTCTATAACTAAGAATTGCTGATGACTGTGTAGGAAAATTCTGAAGTTGCATGGTTTTTTTTGTGCTCAGAAATGCATCCACCCTACCCAGACTGCAGACATGATTGGACTCTTTCACAGGAAGATTATAACACAAGAGACTCCAAATGCTGACAAAATGCATGATATGGCCAACCAAGAGTGCACGGCAATTAATATGGTCATCCACAACTCTGATGCCATTTGAGAAGACAAAGAAAGTAAGAAATACCCCCAAGACTACACCTATCTCCTCTCTTGCTAGTAGAACCGTGACATTGTATACAGTATCTCCAAATTGTTGTCGCACCAGATTTTACTTGCTGCAATGTGTGTTCATATGTTTGTTGGCCTTCCATACTTAAGCAAGGATATTGTGTTTAGATTCATTATAGAGTACAGTAGATTAAGGGATTTCGGCCCCTAGGTAATAATAATAATAGGTCTATTTTTATATGAGGATTTTTGAAAGATGATATTTTGGCTTGTGTTGAAACTTGAGATTAGTTATAATAGAGTTACAATAATATCTTGAAGGAATTTGGTTCCATTTAGAGGATTTGTTTTTGGAAGATTAGGTATAACAAAGCATAGTTGTAGAGTCTATACAATTTTAGGAGTGTCCCACCATGTTAATAGGAGTCAACCTTGCCCCTTAGGTGACTACATAATTTTAGAATATTTTAGAAAAACTCTTTTAAAAAATCTTTTAAAAATCTGTTAAGGCTTATATTAAAATCTTGCTAGAATTTTTTCATTTTCAAATGTTTTCAAGTCATTTTACAATTTTATTTTATTTTTGCTTAAAAGCACTAGCACTTGATCATTATTATAAATGTAAGAATTTTAGCTGGTATAAGATGTAGAACTCCAAAATCTCAGAAGTGAATCACCTAACCATACTTTTACCCCATAAAGGCAAAGCACCAAAAGCTAAAAATTCACAAAGTAATTTAAGCATTAGAACCCACTATTCCATGAATTTTAAATCCACAAAAATGTACTTCCCACTAAAACTTGTAATTCATGAAGCACCAAATGTTGATGTTGATCAATTGCTATACAATTTATTTGTTGGCCTTTTACAAAAAAAAAAAAATCAATGACTCTGATCATATTGTTCATTGGCAACTATGATCACATAAATTGACCACAAAACTTGAACACATAATTTTGGCTCTTATTTTCAAACTTGTGAAGTCTATTATACCTACACTAATGGTCCATTTTGTAATATGCTTAAAACTTGAAACCAATAGAAAACCTTGAATGGTTTTGAAAGCAAGCCACCACATATGCTTTCATGAATCCTATAAATAATATCCCATCATAAGAAAGATGCAACTAACTAGTGAATTGTAAATGAAGTATTTTGGTGAAATGTTTCGAGGACATAATGAAGATCACAAAAGGAGTACATGAAGATCATGACAAGAACAATTCATGAAGATTGCAAAAGCAGTAGATGAGGATCACAAGATTAATGAATGTAAAAATTAATCTAGAAATTATTTGAAGATATAGTTACAAGTGATTGAAAAATGTTGGAATCAATTAAAACACAACCAATAATTAGTAGCTACTAAAATTTCACAAATTATTTTGGTGAGATATTTCAAGGGAAAAACCAAAGATCACAAGAATAGCAAATGTAGAAATTAAACTAGAAACTTTCTAACTCGGGAAGATTTGTAAGTGATTGGGAAGTGTTGTAATTGACTAAAACACAACCAATAGGTAAGCAAATTTCAAAAAACATGTTGGTGAAATACTCGAGGACATAGTGAGGATCATAAGAACAGCTAATGAGTGAAAAATGTTGGAATCATGAATCAACTCATATGCAACTATTCAAATTTCACAAAGAAATACATGGATGAGAAAGAAAAATTTGCAATTGACACAAAAATTTAAATGCAACAAAATTTAGAAGTTTAAGAAGCAAATGAAGAGCCTTAGTTACACAAAAATCACAAAATATAAACATTTGCAAGGTCATACTTGATATTTGTAATAAGTGTTTGTTTCACTTGAAGAAACACATGGAACAAAACATTGTAACCTACAAGGAACAAAGCACATTAACTTCCAACTCATAAAACATCAAAAACCAAAACTTTAAACTCACAAAAACACAAAGACCAAAACTAAACAACATTCAAATATCCATATAGCACAAACATTAGAAATCAAAACCTAAACCTACAAAATCACAAAATTTATTTCCCACTACACATTAAATCACATGCTAGATTCATGTAAACAAGATTCATGAAATTTGGTAGAATGTAGAATCTCACCTTGTCTTCACATGAATGCTTGATATTTTTTGATGTAAACCCACATCAATGCACACCTTTGTCCACTTTTAGTGTATTTTTCTTGATTTGTAAGCCATGTGATGCATTTATAAAACTCTACATGTGCATATTTGATAAAGATGTCATGCAAACCAAGGGAAACCTTTTCATCCATCATACTATATTAGTAGGCCTTTGACATGGTGTGCCCAAAGCAAGTGCCTTTGAATGGTTTTTCTGATCCAAGCTTTCACAACTCTAAACATCCTTCAATGTTGTGGTCATTGTTCCCAAATTAACATATTTGTCTTTGATGTAAATAATCATTTTTTTCCTCAACCCAAATTTGTCAAACAAAGCTTGAAGGTTTATTGCCATAGCTTAATTGTTTGTCTTAATTGCCTCAAATAGCCTAATTGTGATGTGTTTGGGTTGCAAAATTGACAACAAGTGCAAATACATCATGGTTACCCATTGACGTCCAAAGATCAAATGTTGCCATTGTCAACAAACATTTTGCCAACATGTAGGTAATGTGTGTAATTTTTTTGGACATCTTCTCCACCAAATTGAGTAGGACCTTTTCTATGAAGGTCTTTTTGGAAAGGAAAGCCACTTGTGGACACAATCACAATGTTGAGGGTTCTAACCAAACACTCTCAACAACTTGAAGTGGTAAACAATATTTCATAATAAAAGGAGCCAAAGCTTGTAGGAAAGCTTGTTGCCCATGATCTTTCTTAAATGGATTTATATAACCAAAAAAAGTTAATTATGGAACTCTCCCCAATTGTTAGCCTCTTTTTAATAGGAGGTTGTTGTGTTATTCATTTATTCTACAATGTTTTGAACAAGATTAAATTGTTCAACTTTTACATGTTTTATTATGAATGTGATGTCATTTGTTTTGAAATAAGTGATAAGCCCCTTTTCAACACCTCATTTGGTGTGCAATGATTATAAGATTGATTTGTTTGTTGTAGCAAACATTGTAATGCATTAGTTGAACATTGATCAATCCACAAAACTACCATCATTCACACAGAAAAATATTGTGAAAAACATGTGGTTAAAAGGTTTTTAGAACTTAAATTGAATGTGTAGAACTTTGAACATTGTAGGCCCATCAAGCTCTTCATCTCCACTTTCACACAACACCAACAATATTGTTTTGAGTGTAATAGAAAAATCTTGGTTATGGGCACCTCTATGCAACAAATTTTGTGCAACCACATACACATTGTTGTTATCTCCATACACATTTTCAAATAAGCTCTCAAGGCATTGCAAGTAAGGTCTTAGCCATTGCATGCAAATTGTTAAAAAAATGCAACATTAGGCTTTTGAGCTTGTTGATGTCCATTTTGACTTTCAAACTTTTGGTTTTGACAAAATCAACATTTGATCCCCCATGAATTTAGACTGTTGTCAAAATGTTTCCTCTCAAAATGAAAAATGCAACCTTTACAACCTTTTAGTCTAAACAAAATGACAAAACATAAATTTCATCTTTTGCACTTGCCATGAAGATAATTTTGTTGCACTACCAAAATTTCAATGTTTCACAATTTGGAAATATGCAAACTTCAAGCACTTACTGTACAAACTTCAAGTTTTACTCTAAAATGAAAGCATTTTATCAATAAATGCATCCCAAGCACAAAATGAGAAAAAATTAGAATTAGACTACTCTTTCAACAACCTAACAAAAGTTTAGAATATGAATTAAGTAATGTCACCAAATTTTTGTTCCCCAAGGTTTTTTCACCTCTAGACCTCTAGTTCTTTAATTTATTTTATACATATTGGTTAATGGATAGATATCTAGATATAAAATTGATGGTATTTGTCCATGTTTCAAAAAACTACCCAACACTAGAATAAATAATTTTTGAACTAGGAGTATTTAATAGAAAAAACCCACACTTTTGGGGGTTCCCTACTATAGAAATTTCTATTGCAATGTCAAGTGAAAGTGCTTACAAACATTAATGCACTATTGCATGTGGCAAATGAGAATGCTAGCAAACATTAGTGCATTATTACATGTATGGCCTTGTCCTTGCTTGCATGAAACAAAAAACCCCCCATTGGAGACAACCCAAAAAAATTCTCAACCTTCCAACCTCCTCCCCCACCCCAAAAAGGAGAAAAAAGAAAGCTTTCTTAGTGCATGTCCAACCCTCTTGTTGGTTGCATGAAAATCATAATCCTAAAACTTTTTGTCACCATTTTTTACATGGATTAATACCCCAATTATGAATTGGGGTGCTTATTGGTTGAAGGATTGGTTCAATCTAAAGTTAACACTTTTAAATAATCAATAAAATGTAGGGGCCATGTTGTTATGTTAATGGTAGTAAGTGACATTGAAACTTTACTTTTAAAACAAAATAATTCATCAACTAACAACCATGCCTTTTATGGCATGTTCAAACAAAAAACTTCCTTCATTGAGTCTAAAACTTTTCATCTAGACACATGCACTTATTAGGCACATAATTTTCCAAATGCCACTCACACATTAAATCAAAATTGAGCCATTTTTTTTATGCTTCAAGCTTAAACCATAATCCCTTTCCTATGGAGCAAAGCCAACAACCATTTTCCTATATGTCCAACTAGGTGTTGGCATGACCTTGGGGCATCACAACACCCACAACCTATAAGTCAACTATAGGAGGAAAAATGTTGAATTGGTAGCATAAATAAGTCATTACCAAAATTAAATGTAAGGTAACGGATCCACTAAGGGCTTTACAAGTCTATTGAGCTTCATTATTCGCTTTCAATAACCCTAACATGACATCTTTAAAATAAACAAAAAGGATTCCATTTGTTGGAACATGTATCTTCCTTTGTACTTTTGGACTTTTAACCATGTTTGTTTATAAACAAAGGTTATAACATTAATGTATTAATATACAAAGGGTGTTGAATAGGCTTGTGTGTAGGTGTGCAAAAAAATGTTATGGCCAATAAAATTGATGGATTTAGTGTTTTGAAATTATTTTTTAGTTATCTTGAGTGAACTAAGTTCTTTATGCAATAATTATTGATAGACATGGCTTTAGCACATTACTTGTGCACTTTGTTTCTCGATAAAAAAAGGTTGTCTCCCTTATGAACTTTGGGGTCTCCCTTCCACGTGAATTGGTAATTACTAGTGTTGGGTGGGTATAAAAAATGGCTAAAAATTGAATAAGGTTTCAAGCCAAGTTTTAAGTTGAATACCTTCAAGTATGACCTAAGGTCATACCCTATTTGAAATGCATTAATCAATTTCCACTAAACTAAGAACTAGCCATTTGAAACCATGTTTTTATTTATTTATTGAATTGATACCCTATCAAGGTATTGAAAAATACCAAGGTTAGGGTTTTAAATTATGCTTAATACTTTAATACATTCAATAATCACTAAGGTGTTAAATAAAATTCAAAGTAAAGTAAGTAGGGTTTAAGACTTGTCATTAGATAATGGTTGCTTTTCAAATTATATATAATTTTTCTACCAAAGCTAGTTACAATAAAACATTTTAACAACTTATGTTTTGAAAGGTTTTGTGCATTGTGTTTATTAGTTGGCTTTCATTATTTTTTTTTTGCTCCTCAAAGCCTCTCCTTGTTTTTGTGTTCCTATTTATTAGCATATCTTCTAGTTCATGTGCTTTTGCTTGTTGGCACCTTTCCTAGTTCACATGCTTTCACGTGCCAACACATATCCTAGTTCATGTGCTCTTATTTGTTAACACCTCTCCAGTTTGTGTGTTTTTTTTCTCTTCAACATCTTTCCTAGTTATATTGTTTCACACCTCTTAAGGTACGTATTTGTTGATTATTGGCCTTCTCTTGGTTCTATTGTTTTTGTTCCTTTGCTCCTTGGTGCCTTTCCTAGTTTTGCCTTATTCTTCAAATTGGTATGACTCCCCTTCTTTTATTTTGTGTAGATGTGGGAAAATTTGAAATATTTTCAAGTTTCAATTCCAATTTTAATGTAAGTTTTGTTTTTTTTTCAAATTCCATTCAATTTCAGGATGCTTTAGTTTCAAGTTGTTGAAGACATGTTATTGATTTGAACCATCTGTTAACAGTGGTTTCAACAGAAAATAGTTACATGCAAAAATTATCCTATGCACCAAATATGTTTAGAAGTGATGAACAATGCCTTTGTTGGTTAGTTAGTTAGGATTAGTCATAATTATTAATTTGTTAGGCTAAACAATTAAAACTTAGCACACACCAATGACTAACTGAGTATTTAGTTAGGTATCTACTTACTTTGGAAACACTTTGGACACACATGAAACCTTTCAATCCTCTTCACAAGTTTCAAGGTGTTTTTTTGTTTGTAAGTTTTTTTTTGAGTTGTTTTATGGGTTTATTATGTGCAAGGCCAAAAAAAGACCTATTCAAACACACAAAACTATTCATAAAAAATATTAGTTCATATTTTTTTAGCATTTTACATTTTTTTCAATATGAAGAGGGGAGAAAAGTGAGTAATTTTTCATAATTGTAGTAGCTTTGATCTGATTTTCATAGCAAAGTTGAAATAATTAAAAATTGAACCCATTATTTTGGCAAAAAAAGTTTATTTATTTTATTTCTCCTCCATTTTAAGTGATGCTCTTGAAATTTTCTGGTGGTAAATACAATCCAATAAAACCCTAAACCTTCCTTGATGTATATTCCAATTTGGATATTCTTTAACAAATAACACAAGTGAATTGGTGAAAAAACCTGTCACTAGGGAGTTGTTGATTTTTAGATGTTACCAAGTGCATCCCAAGTAAATCAAGTGTCCTTTTCAACGGTGGGGAAAACATAAAACCATGTTTCCTCCTATTGGTTTTTTGGCTTGCTAAATCTTATTAGGCATTGTAAGATTGCAAATTGAGATTGAAAAGATTTTGTTTTTTAGTGGGCATAGTTACAAACCTAAGGATATGTCATTTAAAATTAAATAGTTTTAAAAATTGACTTTTGATAGCAAAAATTGGCCAGCTAATTCTAGAGATGGTTGTAAACCACCTTTCAATTTAGTGGAGTTAATTGAGAAAGATTCAAATTTTTAAGAATTAAAGAACTTTGAAGGTTCATTTGAATAGAATGAAATTATGGATATATAAAATGTTGGAAATTTTTTTTCCCCATATTTTTGTGTAAATTTTTGATTAAAAAATTAAAATTACAGATCTGAAATAAGATAACTTTTGAAAACCAATATGTGAAAACCACCTTTGAATACTATCGGGTTTTCAATGGGTGAGACGTGGCACTTTGAAACTTGGGTGAAAATAATTTTCCCAAATTTTAAAACCCTGACTAGTTCTTTCCAAAAATATTTTTAAAATTTGGTTTTTTTTTTTTTTTTTTTTGAAGGAATTGAGATGGGTATTGTAAGCTCTTCTAAAAACCCAGACCCATTGACCCAATGGGTCTTTAAAACAAAACCTAAGAACCACCCAACACTGGTAATTACAAATTGGTAAAAAAATTAAATAAATAAATTATTCTTATAAGGATTTGAGATGGGTCTTGTAAGCTCTTCTAAAACCCAGACCCATTGACCCAGCGGGTCTTTAAAAAAAAAACCTAAGAACCACCCAACACTGATAATTACAAATTACTTACCAATTTGGTCTCAAAAGGCTAAGCCGATTTCTTTTGGACTATGGCAGCCAGCTTCAAGCCCAATGTTCCAAAAAAGGAGTTTATCCACAGGCCTGGTTCAAACTCAGCCGGAAAGAGCCTTTCTCTACCCAGCAATAAAGTCATGGGGCACGCGAAATGCACAGTGTGGCTGTTTTTGAGAAAGAGGCCAAATTTGTGCTTTATTGACAGACATTTCATAATTAACTAGCTACCAAGTCAGTCATCAATCCTGGGTAACACTAAAATTAGTTCTCTGATCTTCGGTCTTCTTTATGGCTTGCTTGGCTATATCCTTATCTCCCCCTAACCTAAGAGCTTCTCCACCGGTGATCAGTAATGTCATTCTGGATAATAAAATTAAATGTCTAAGTTTGGCTGTTTTTTTTGACAACCCCACCAATAAAATTGTAACTGGAATTGCATATACGTGAGGACTACTAATAGCAAACCACCTGGACCAATCATTGTGATCGACCAATCAGAAATACTGATCCAATTTATTACACTCTTTTTTGGAGGTGCACAATTGTGTTGCGCCTTTCACCAGCCATGGCAAGCTGCTCGAATTTGGTGCAAAATAACCAATTTCCTGAGCTAAACTGGCACATTTTGCCTTTTTCGCAATAAATTTTACTCTCTGGAGTCACATACTGAGCACCATTGGAGGTGCTCTAAATACTTGGCTTGAACTTCACCCTCTGTTTTTATTCGGCTTTCCCAATTGCAATACCAAAGCTCACTTGTCACAATCCAAAAAGATCTGAGCAGGCTTGTCCCCCCTGATGCCGGATTCCTTCCTTTCCTTGTTCAGATATTGACAAGCTATAAGCCATATCCGTCCAGCCTTCCTTGCATTAGCCAACCTACTACCACAGTAGCCTAGGGTCAGTTTCCACATTGACAAAACCGAATTATTATTATTATTATTATTATTATTATTGTTTTCACAAATTGAATTATTAAAAAATTGAAATTATATATTGTCCATAATGTATTATAATATTGTGATATGAATAGTGAAATTATTCAGAATGTAGCTTATGATAATTATGATGATTTAAAAAAATGACAACTTCATATTTTCCCAAAATTTCATTTCACTAATTTGGGGATTATTTTAATGACAAAACTGACCTTAGGGGTAAGGTAGTTAGCACAAGGTAAGAACAGAACAGTTAGTCCGTAACCCAACATTTATTTCTTGGATGAAAATATCATAGCGACTTTCTTTGTGGATGAAAAGAGGGCATCTTGATTCTTGTTACCATTAGGTATGGACGGTAACTGGTGGCCTCTTGCTGGTTATGATAGTTTATCCAACCATCTTAAATAAGGTTGACGACAAGTTAACACATGGTTAACCATGCCAAAGAAAAAGGGGGATTGACAAGCGTGTATGTAGGTTTGTAAAGGGGTATAGTATTTTTTTGTTGGTTGAAGCCAATTTTGATTTGTAATCTTTTCCAATTAGTTGACAACACCAATTGGGTTATTGTATTTTATGTGAGGCTAATGTTTAACTATAAATTTAAACATATTAGATTTCAACAAAGAAAATTGAAGAAAATTCCAAAAGGATTTGTATGCAACACATTTATTGTGCCTTTTGCCTTTTTGCCCCTAGTTTATAATTCTTACATTTTAATGCCAAAACAATGAAACTAAGTTTTTTTCCCTTGTTTGATTGCTAACCTTAGGTCATTCATTAGTGTCCACAAGTCGAATTGTTTTGAGTTGCTTTTTGTTTAATGAATTTGGTCAATATTTTATATTTTAAAGTTAAATGTTAGAAATGAAAAAAATCATTCTCATTAAATCCTTTTAATGCAATTTTTTATTTCTTTATTTTTCCATTTCATTTGGAGATGTTCATAGTGTTCACATTTTCAGAATAATTATCTCCTTGAATTTAGGTTTAAATGTAATCAAGCCCATAGTAATTTGACCCACATTTCCTACTCACAAATTATCTACAATGTAAAAGTTATGGTGAAATGGGTTCTTTCAATACAACTAAGCCGTTTGCATAGGATTCAACATTGCATGAATTGAATTATATATTTTCAAGGAGTTCACTTGTAACATATTTCTATATATAAATCACATGTCAAAATTTATTTTGGTATCATAAATATTTGAAATTTCAAAAAAAAATCAAATTCAATTTTTCTTCCAGTATTACAATATTCCAAAAGATTCCAAACTTATTTTTAGTGATTTTTACTTGATGGTTGACTTTGAACGTATTACCAATCAAAATCAAAATGTAAAACCACTTGAAGCAATTTTTTAATTTATTACATTAGGGGCAATTGGAACCCATTCTCATTATAAAACTAATAAATTGAATTAAATATAATGTACATTTCTTATTGATTAATCAATTATATTTTTGGAATATTTTGTACAAGCAAGACAAATAATAATAGTCATTTATTTCAGCTCTATATATCAAATGTAGTAACATTGCCAATTAAGAAAAATGGAAAATTTCATTTCTTTTGAAATGGAGTTTATAACTTCCATTAAAAGTTATAAAATTGTGATAAATATTTTTAAAATATTTAAAACAATAAATATTTGGATCACTTCATAATGGGCCTAAAAATACGCTTTGGTCATAGGTGCTATAGGAAAATGCAAATATTGGCCTTGTTTGGAATAACCACCAATGTACATAGTTGTCATGAAGATTTTTCATAATGTTGTGATATTCAAATAATTCACTAAATTCTTAGAAATAAAAATAAAGATGTTCAAATGTTCAGATGTCAAATGTTCATAAATAATTCATGTGCAAACTTTATATTATAATTTAATTAAAATTTTATGAATGAATTTCATCCATGAATGTTTATTTTCCATATGTAATGGATGAATTACATTCATCATTGTCCAACTTTATATGATGGACATTGAAGAAAATACTTCAAAATGTTGTTTGGATGTTGAGTTTCATGGAAGATTTCTAAATACATATGTATAAGCCATTACTCTTATTATACCACACAAATCAATATAATGGATAAACCACTTTAAATTAAATTTTGTATTCCTAATGCCTTTTTACGATTCATTGTTATACTAAAAGACGATGCCATGAAAACATATCAAACATGAAGGTTCATAATTATAAACAAAACATCTCAATGTAAATAAGATTTTTTTGAAAACTATGAAAGGCATAATAACTAATGTGTGCTTAAAGAAAAGACTTGAACAACATTCAACATTTCACATCATTTGTTTTTCACCAATTTCATGATTTGGTGGCATGCAATCTTAATAATGACTTGAGATTTGATCTCAATTTGTGATGCATTAGGAAAGGTCCCAACTTGTTTTCAAATTAAAATGAAGGCCTATGGAAACTTTCATAGAACATTCCATAAAGCCAATTATCCAAGAGACCTTAATAACATCATCTTACGTTTACAATATGGATGAAATGTACAATATTTAAATGAATTCCACCCATTATGGATTGAAAAATTGTTGTTCATGAACAAATTACATCCATGTGGTAAGATAGAAAATAAATATAAACACGGTAAGTTTAAATCTTCTAAAATGTTTTAACACTATTTATTTATTATGAGGTTTGAAGAATTTAATTGTAGCCCATCTTCTACTAGCAATCCCTTATTTTGTTTCAATTTTACAAATAAAGTGGTTTTAAAGAATCCACACAGCAACATTATTGGTCATCCCATCCTAAGTTTCATATTTAATTACCTACAACTACAAAGTGGGTGTCATTCATTATCTCATTTTATGTATATTGTATTGTACATGGCATATGTTGAATATATCATAAATATGTCTAGTATAAATATTTGAATGCTAGAATTGTGTGCATATATTTTTTGTGTATGTAATTAGTAATTTTTATTTGGTCAATGTTATTTAAAAACATCAACACTTGAAAACTAAGAAACCAAAGTTAAGGAGTTTAATGCATGGCTTTAAATGATCAAGTAGTCCACTCAAGAATACTTACATGGCCCAATCTTTTTGATAAAATTTACAATGCATACAAAAGATTGTCCATTTTAGCAAAAAAAATTCATGGAAGAACATCAAAGTCATGGATTAGGCTTAAAGCTTTGGATCTCCCTAAATGCTTGTCACAAGCAATCCAAGTGATGTTAGTCCATGTTTAAGTCGTAATGAAATCAAGTGATAAATTATTAGGAGACATGTTGTAAGAAGAATTCAATTGTGACCCCTAACCTTTATGACTGTTACTTAGATGGACATATACATTTATATTGTTGGCAACTCCATAATCTTAGTGTGTGCATTATTCAAATATTAACTTTATGAAAATAACGTTATCATTTTTAAAAGAGTAGCAACTAGGTTAGTATAATGATTGATTCCTCACTTACATGGATTACCCATTTGATATATATATATATATAATTGGTGATGATCTATCAATGTCTTGGAATGGACATCTTTGAGAAAAAATAAACTTGGTGGTGAACTCAAATACCTTGAGTGAAATCTTTGACCATTAGACGTTTGCAAATAGTTCCAAGCACATGTTGTTTGTAAACCATGACTATTGACAACATTCACAAACATTGGCTTCTATCACTTTGACTTGAATGTTCTAATTTATTGAAAATTAGTTTCTTCTAACACTTAGTATAAGTCATGAAATGTGAGGATGTGGCTTGAAAGAACACAACAATTTGGCCCCTCTTGGGGGTATTTGGGAACTACCAATGTATAGAATGCAATTTGATTTAGCATGTAGTAAAGAATAATATTATATATGTGCACTAAAAAAAAGTTAGCCAAGGAAACATATGTATGTAAAAAATAACTTGAATATAAATGGGATAATAATGCAAGTCCATGTTGAATGTTGTGTGATGTGCACTTTGAAGCACAACAAAGTGTTGTGAATTTGTGTTTTCCCAAAATGCAAACATGATGATATGCATTTTGGAGCTCAACAAGTGGTGTAGTAGACACCTTTTTTGTTTTTCAAAATGGCCAACATGGTAATCATGTGCATTTAAAAACAAATTGTGAATGCACCCAATTTGTGTGTCATGTAGCAAATATTTGCAAAAACAAAGTGATAATAATGAACCTAACAAAAATACAAACACCCAAGTTTAGGCAACAATAATCATACAATGACTTGGTAGTGAGAGCAATGAGAACTTAGCTAGAAGAAGGGGAAAAACTAGTAGTTACAACTTATACTAGTAGTAGTAGTAGTAGTGATGGTCCATTGGCTAGGCTACCCTAGTTAAAAAGCCTAATAAACCCTAATAAAGCTCTCTTTGCTAAATTTAAAAAGAGCATTGATGATTGACACTGTTATAGTAAAGCATGTGATGTGTGTGTACTTTGGTTGTGGCCCTCTGATTTTCAATCTCCAAAAATTAATGGCTTAGGGTTTATGGCTACCAACTTCCAAGGAACATTTTGCCACCCAGTTATATATGCAGCAATAAATGTTTTTTTTGCCATTTATGAATCATAACCATATTCATTCATTACCTCCATCTTTGGAGCATTATAGTACTCTCTCTCATAACTTCCTAATAAGGCGCCTGGTTCTACACACTTGGTGCACACTCCAACAACCAGACCCACAACCCTAAAACTTTGGGTTTTGGGAGGTGGGGGGGGGAGTGAGGAGGTTGAGGAGGTGGGTGATCTTTCCTTTCATTCCAAAAGCTCTCAATGTTCTTAACATTAATTACTTATAGATTTCTAAGCCCAGTTTCAGCTCTTTAATGGACATTTGATAGATAGACAAAAACATGACATGATTTCTTTGGTGTGGCTTTCAATTACCATTTGTACTACACCTTGGAAGCTTCCACACTACTACTTTTTATTATTTTGAGAAAAGTTGAAATTTTATTTCAATTTTTTTTATTTATTTTTATTTTTTTTCCCCCCATAGACAAAGAATTGTGAAGGAAGAATATGTTGAATCTTCTATTTTTTGAAAATGAGAATTTTTGAAGTTAATTAATTGTTCGACAAACATGTGTTGAAGTTGCCAATGTTACTATGGTACCTTGCTGTCATTGCCAGTATATTGTGTGCAATTGTGACAACTATGAAGCTAAAGGAATGATAAAACTTTCCTAAAAACCCTAAAAACTTTCCTTTTTTTTTTTTTCATATTATTATTGTTGTAACTTGTGATTGAGTTCCATATAAACTTTCCTTTTTGTTGTTTTGTTTTTTGCTTCATATTATTATTGTTGTAACTTGTGATTGAGTTCCATATAACTAAACTCCAAGTCTACAATTTTATTAGGTTATGTCATGCCAGTTTCTGTAACTACCTAATAAAGAATGCCAACCCAACTAAAAGCAATAGTGGAGTAGTACATACAAGTCATGTAGTGGATTAATAAACTAAACTCTCAAGTCAACTACATCTTTTGATTGCAACCAACCTTCTTTCTAGTTTTGCTGCCAACTAGCCTCCCCACCAATGACCATCTCCAGTGCACAACAACTTGTTGCGTTGCATAGACATAGCCAGTGGTGGCCACATGAACCCATGGAATCAATAGTCAACACCATTACCCACCTCACTACTTAGGAGGAATGTAAGTGAACATTAGTTAGAATGTAAGTACATTAGTTATTGCCTCTAATCTACTGCTCCCTCACAATGCTCTCATCACAGGCTCACTTAAACACCCAACTTCAAAAACACCAAACAAAAAAACTTTTTTTTAGGGTTTAGGGTTTTAAGGTTTTGTACTTAAATTTGTTCCCCCCCCCCCCCCCCCCCCCCACCCGATATTGCCCCATTGAGTAAACCGCAAAAAACGCGCTCTCCTACCCCCCCCCTAACAAAGTGGAAGCAAACGGGCCCCGAAAAAAAAAAAAAAGAAGAAAAGCAAA
>Ga0116229_10008295_pt1 | contig 16190 bp, 12 predicted proteins | sample S1TSphgellanicum_3_FD_87313 | JGI IMG/M metagenome (GOLD analysis project Ga0116229, IMG submission 87313) | Host-associated microbial communities from peat moss isolated from Minnesota, USA - S1T2_Fc - Sphagnum magellanicum MG | ecosystem: Host-associated > Plants > Peat moss > Unclassified...
CGCCGAGGCGCGCGCCGAGGCGCGCGCCGGCGCGGACGACGAGCGCGAGGCCGCGCTCGCGCGCGCCATGCTCGGCGCCGCCGCCACGCCGGAGATCCTCGCCGACAGCGGGGCCCGATCGGTCGCCGCGACGGGCGCCGTCGTCGTCCGCGCCGACGGGGTCGAGATCGATGATGCGCGCGGGGTGCGGCGCGTGCGGGGGGCGACGTTCGAGGTGCGAAGCGGCGAGATCGTCGGCGTCGCCGGCATCGAGGGCGAAGGGCAGCTGGAACTCCTCGCCGCGATCGCCGGCCGGCGCCCGATCGCCGCCGGCCGGCTGATCGCGCCGGACGCGGCGTCGATCGGATTCGTCCCCGAGGATCGCCAGCGCGATGCGATGGTCCTCGACTTCTCGCTCGTCGAGAACGTCGCGCTCCGCGGCGCCGGCGCCGCGCGGGGCCGCGTACCATGGGCTCGGCTCGGCGGTGCCACGGCATCACTGATCGGAGCCTTCGATGTGCGCGGCGGCGACGGCGCGCAACGCGCGCGGGCGCTCTCCGGCGGCAACCAGCAGAAGCTCGTGCTCGCGCGCGAACTCGATGGCGGCCCCGCCCTCCTCGTCGTCGCCAACCCGACGCGGGGGCTCGATATCCGCGCGGCCGCGCAGATCCGTGCCCGTCTTCGTGCCGCGCGCGACGGCGGGACGGCGATCGTCGTCTACTCGAGCGATCTCGATGAGGTGATCGGCCTCGCGGACCGCGTGCTCGTCGTCGCGCGCGGCACCGTGCGGGCCGTGCCGATCGCCGGCGGACGCGAGGCGATCGGGCGCGCCATGCTCGGCGTCGACGCGTCGGGCGCCGCCCCGCCGTGAACATCACGCCCACGCGACGACTGATCGGCCCGTTCGCGGGCGTGCTGGCGGCCGCGCTCGCCGCCGTCGTCGTGCTCACGATCCTGCTCGCCGTGACGGGCTACCCGCCAGGCCCCGCGCTGTCGTCGCTCTGGCGCGGGTCGTTCGGGACGAGCTACTCGCTGACGTCGGCGACGCTCGTCCGGGCGACGCCGCTGATTCTCGCCGGACTCGCGGTGACGCTCGCCTTCCGCGCAGGCGTGCTGAACATCGGCGCCGAGGGCCAGCTGCTGGCGGGTGCCGCCGCGACGGCGGCGTTTGGGGTCGCCTTCGGCACGCATCTCGGTCTCTGGATCGGCTTGCCCCTCGCGCTGGCGCTCGGCGCGATCGCCGGCGCGGCGTGGGCGGGGATCGCCGCGTGGCTCCGGCAGCGGTTTGGCGTGCTCGAGGTGATCAGCACGATCATGCTCAACTTTCTTGCCGCGTTCGGCGTCTCCTATCTGGTCCGCGGTCCGCTGCAGGAGCCCACGCACATCTACCCGCAATCCTCGACACTCGCGCCCGCGATGCGACTGCCGCACCTTGCCGGCTCGCGCCTGCATGCCGGATTTCTCCTCGCCGTCGTCGCCGCCCTCGCGATCGCGTGGATCCTGAGGGCGACCGCGCCGGGGTTTCGCCTGCGCGTCGTCGGCGCCAACCCCGCCGCCGCGGCGCTGGCCGGCCGCATCGCCGTTGCCCGCACGACGACCGCCGCGTTTCTCGCCAGCGGCGCGCTCGCCGGACTCGCCGGCGCGGTGCAGGTGACCGGCGTGACGTACGCCCTCTACGAGAACCTCTCGCCGGGCTACGGCTACACGGCGATCGCCGTCGCGCTCCTCGCGTCTCTCGATCCGCTGGCCGTCGTCGCCGTCGGCATCCTCTTCGGCGCCCTCGAGGCCGGAGCGGGCGCGATGCAGCGCGACGCCGGCGTGCCGGCCGTGATGGCCAGCGTCGTCGAGGCCGTGCTGATCCTGATCTTCCTCGCGCCCCGCCTGCGGCTCCCGCGGCGTGCGACGGCCCGCGTGCGCGTCACGTGAATGTCGCGTGAGCGCACCGTGAGCGTCGCGTGAGCGGGCCGTGAGCAGCGCCGGGGCGATCGACGGCTATCTCGCTGCCACCGTGCGGCTGGCGACGCCGCTCGCGCTGGCCGCGCTCGGCGAGACGCTCGCCGAGCAGGCCGGGGTCATCAACGTCGGGCTCGAGGGGATCATCATCGCCGGCTCGTTCGGCGCGCTCGTCGGCGCGAGTTCGCTCGCCGGTGCCGCCGCCAGCGTCGCCACCGGGTTCGCGGCGGCCGCGATCGCCGGCGCGCTCGTCGCCGCCGTCTTCGCGCTCTTCGCGGTCGTCTGGCGCGCCGAACAGATCATTACCGGCACGGCGGTCACGCTGCTTGGGCTCGGGCTGACCGGCACGCTGTACGAGCGCCTCTACGGCGCCAGCGGCGCGGCCCTCTCGATTCCGACGGCGCCGTCGCTCGCAATCCCCGGACTCTCGCGGCTCCCGCTGATCGGAACGGCGTTCTTCGCGCAGCCGGTCAGCACGTATCTGACCGTGCTGCTCGTCCCCGTCATCTGGTGGTGGACCTATCGCACGCACGCGGGTCTGGCACTTCGCGCCGTCGGCGAAAACCCGGCCGCGGCGCGCGCCGCGGGTCTCTCACCGCTCCGACTCCAGCTCGGCGCCGTGCTGGCGGGCGGTCTCCTCGGCGGGCTCGCCGGCGGGACACTCGTCCTCGCCCAGGTCGGCACATTTGCCGAGGGGATGTCCGCGGGGCGCGGCTTCATCGCGATCGCGATCGTCGCACTCGGGCGCTGGCATCCGGTCGGCGCGGCCGGCGGCGCGCTGCTCTTCGGCGCGGCGAGCGCCTTGCAGTTCCTCTTTCAGGCGATGGGCTGGGCCGCTCCGTATCAACTCTTCCTCGCGTTGCCGTATCTCCTGACGCTGATCGCGCTCGCGGCGCTCGCCGGCCGGCGTGGCGCGCCCGCTGCGCTCGGCATGCGGCCGAGCGAGGGCTAGCGATGCTCCGATCGCTGGCGCTCGAGCCGCAGCCGACGGCGCGCCAGACGCGCGAGATCCTCGTGCACATCGGCCACGAGCTCGCCGCCCGCGGCGCGCGTGTCGACTATCGGGTTGTCGGCGGCCTCGGGTTCCGGATGCCCGCGCCCTGGCGATCGACGCTGACGCACCGATTCCTCGCGATCTCGGCCGGCGTCGTCACGATCGGCGCCGACTCCGGCGACCCGTGGCGCGTGCGATACGAGTTGCGACATACGCTGATCGGCTGGGCGGCCGTCGTGCTGATGGCGTGCGTCCTGGCGATCGGCGTGCATCGCTGGTCGGGCGCCCGTCTCTTCAACATCCTCGTGCTCGTCTGGGCGATCGCGTACGTGCTGCCGATCGCCGCCGCGGACGTCGTCTTCCGGCGCTGGCTCGACGAGACGTGTCGTGAGGCGCCGCGGACCATGCCGCCGGAGCCGGATCAGCAGCCGGTGTAGGCGCTGTTCCAGCGCACGCGCCAGTGGCCCGGCGCGGTGCGTTCGAGGAGCGAGTACGCCCCGCCGTCGCCATAGTCGCGACTGATCACGAGCACCGGCGTGCGCCGTGGCGAGAGGTGCAACGCGGCGAGGAATTCGCTCGACTCGACGTCGTCCTCCGGACCCGAGACGCGCTCGCTGTACGCGGCGACCGAGGTGCCGGTGACCGTGTCACGCTCGATCACGAGGAGGATGTGCTCCTCGCGTGGCGTCGCCTCCTCGTTGACCCGACGGACGATCTCGGCCGCGATCACGGCCGTGCCGTCGTCGAGCAGGCCACGGCCGGCGCGACGCACGACGAACGGCAGCCCGCGAAATGCCGGCGCGGTGTCGCCGGGGAGCGCCGCGGCGACGCGCACCACGTCGGCCGCGCGCCGCGCCGAGTCGACCGGCGCGAGCGCCTGCACGGAGTCGAGGGGGAGCGAGACGGCGCGACCGGCCGCGAGCGCGATGGCCCACGGCCCGGGGGCCGTACCGGCGGGATCGAGCGACTCGACGCGCGCGGCGGGCCACGCCGTGCAATCCCCGGTCAGCGTGCCGGCCGTCGTCGGGACGAGGATCGCGCGGCCGGTCGTGCCGCCGCGCGCGAAGAGATCGATGTGCGCGCCGCGGAGCGCGGCCGTGTCGGGCGGAGGTCCCTCGCCGAGCGTGCTGTCGGTGACGTGCGGGAGGACGATCGCCGCCTCGGTCTCGTTCCCGCCGTCGACGATCAGGACCGGTCCGGCGCCCGCGTCATCCCACGCGTTCTCGCCCGACCGATCGCTCGCGCCCTGCGCGCCGGCACCGGCGGCGCCGGTCGCACCGGCCGACGCCGCCGAGGCGTGGCGATCACATCCGGCTGCAGCGCCGACGACGGCGAGCACCGCGAGCACGCCGACGGTCCGCGCGGCCCGTGCCCGCGGTCTGGCGCCCGAGGGAGATCGCATGCTGGTAATCAGCGTGACCCGCACGCGCGCCGCCAGCGGGTCGGGGACGACCCGCTCACGCCTTCGTCTCCAGCCAGTCGCGGCCGACGCCGACGTCGACGACGAGCGGCACGGAGAGTTCGGCGGCGTGCTCCATCTCGTGGATGACGAGCGCGCGGACGGCATCGACGCTGCCGGTCGGCACCTCGAAGACGAGTTCGTCGTGGACCTGCAGGATCATGCGGGACTCGGGATGGTCCTCGCGCAGGCGGCGGTCGATGCGGATCATCGCGATCTTGATCAGGTCGGCCGCCGAGCCCTGGATCGGCGAGTTCTGCGCGAGGCGTTCGCCGAAGGCGCGTATGTTGAAGTTCCGGTCGCGGAGCTCGGGGATATAGCGCCGCCGGCCGAAGATCGTCTGCACGTATCCCTGGCGACGCGCGACCTCGACGCTTTCGTCGAGGAACGCCCGGATCCCCTGGAACCGCTCGAAGTAGCGGGCGATGAACGCCTTCGCCTCGGCGTGCTCGATGCGCAGCTGCCGTGAGAGCGCATACGGCCCCTGGCCGTAGATCGTCGCGAAGTTGATCGTCTTGGCGCGCGCGCGCATCTCGCTGGTCACCTCGCCGAGCGGGATGTCGAAGATGATCGCCGCGGTCTGCCGGTGGATGTCGCCGCCCGCCCGAAACGCCGTGACGAACGCCGGATCGCCGGAGAGGTGGGCGAGGAGGCGGAGCTCGATCTGCGAATAGTCGGCGCCGAGGAAGAGCGTGCCCGGCGCCGGCACGAAGCCGCGCCGGATATCGCGGCCGAGCTCGCGGCGGATCGGGATGTTCTGGAGATTCGGGTCGCTCGACGACAGGCGCCCCGTGGACGCGACCGTCTGGTTGAACGACGTGTGCAGCCGGCCGTCCTCGGGGTGGAGCATCGTCGGCAGCGCATCGAGATACGTCCCCTCGAGCTTGAAGAGCTCGCGGTACTCGAGCATCAGCCCCGGCAGCACATGGCCCTCCTCGGCGAGCTCCTGCAGCACGCTCGCATCGGTCGAGGCGCCGGTGGCGGTCCGCTTGCGCACGGGGAGCGCGAGCTTCTCGAAGAGGACGATCCGCAGCTGCGGGTTGGAGTTGATGTTGAACTGCTCGCCCGCCTCGGCGTAGATCGCCTGCTCGACCTGCTCGCGCTCGCGGCGAAAGCGCTCCTTGAGGGACCGAAACCACTCGACATCGATCGAGACGCCGAGCCACTCCATCTCGGCCAGCACCTCGATCAGCGGCATCTCGATGTCGCGGAAGAGCGGCATCAGCGCGAGCGCCTCGAGCTGGGGCTCGAACTTCTCGCGCAGCCGGAGCGTCATGTCGGCATCCTCGCACGAGTAGTCGCGGACGCAGGTGATCGGCACCTCGTCGATCGGGATCATCCCCTTCCCCTTGCCGCAGAGGTCCTCGAACGAGGTCATCGTCTCGCCGAGGATATCGAGCGCGAGGATGTCGAGCCCGTGCGACCGGCGTCCCGGATCGAGCACGTAGCTGGCGAGCATCGTGTCGAACTCGAGGCCGCGAAGCCGAATGCCGGCGCGTCGGAAGACGAGCAGATCGAACTTGCCGTTTTGCGCCGTCTTGCGGACGGCGGGGTCCTCGATGAGCGCCCGCAGGCCGGCCATCTCCGGCGCGCCCAGGGCGGGGAGGTTGCGCACCGGCGCCGCCGCACCGGCGAGTGCCGCATCGGCGAGCGCGCGCGCGGCGATGCTCTTCGCGCTGCTGGCAGCGGTGCCGCTGGCGACCGTCGTGATCCCGCCGTCACCGCCGAGCTCGCCCTGCGCGGCCGCCGCGCGCTCGCGGTGGGCGATCGGCAGGTAGTACGCCTCGCCCGGCGCGACGGCGATCGCGATCCCGACGAGCGCGGAGCGGAGCGGATCGACGCGCGTCGGCGAGTCGGCCCCGATCAGCGCCTCGGTGTCGATCGCCATGTGGCCGCGGGCGCGCACGTCCGCAATCAGGCGGTCGAGCGCCTCGAGGGTGTCGACCGTGGTGTAGTGGCGAGGGAGCGCGGGCGGCGGCTCGGCGGCCGCTTCCCCCGCATCACCGGCCGGTGGGCCGGACGTGGTCGGCGAGGACGCCGTCGCCGAATCGGTGCCGGGCGCGAGCGCCGCCGACGCAACGGGCACCGACGCGGGCGCGAAGAGATCGAGCGCCGGTGGCGCGCCGACGGTGGCAGCGGGCGGCGCGGCGACGCTCACCGCCTTCGCCATCGAATGAAACTCGAGCTCGACGAAGAATTGTCGGAGCCGCACCGTGTCGGGCTGGCGGAGGGCGAGCGCGCCGAGATCGAGGGCGATCGGCAGATCCTGGTGGATCGTGACGAGGTCCTTCGAGAGTCGCGCCTGCTCGGCGTGCGCGAGCAGCGCTTCGCGTGGGCGCTTCTTCGTGATCTCGCCGGCCCGCGCGAGGATCGTCTCGAGCGAGCCGTAGGTGGCCAGGAGCTCGACAGCCGTCTTCGGCCCGATGCCGGGGACGCCGGGGACGTTGTCGGAGCTGTCGCCGACCATGCCGAAGTAGTCGGTGACCTGCTCGGGCGGGACGCCGAGGCGCTCGGACGCGTTGTCGACGCCGACCCACTGCTCGTCGACGGCGGCCGGACCGCCGCGGCCCGGGTTGAGGAGCCAGATGTGGGGACGCACGAGCTGCTGGAAATCCTTGTCGCCGGAGACGATCACCGTGGTGAGCGACCGCTGGGCCGCCTGCACGGCGAGTGTCCCGATGACATCATCGGCCTCGTAGCCGTCGAGCGCGAGGATCGGGACGTGATACGCCTCGAGCAGCGTCGCGACGCGCTCCATGCCGCGGTCGAAGTCCGACTGCAGCTCCTCGCTCAGCTTCTCGCGTGTCGCCTTGTAGGCCGGATATTGCGTCGTGCGAAACGAGAGCCCGGAGTCATGGACCCAGCCGAGGTACTCGGGGCGGTGGGTCTCGACGAGGCGCTTGAGGAAGTTGGCGATCCCCCAGGCGATCGACGTGTTCTCGCCGCGACTGGTGGTGAGCGGGCGCTGGATGAGGGCGTAGAACGCGCGATAGATCAGCGCGTAGCCGTCGATGAGAAAGAGTCTGGGCGGAGCCGGTGGGGCGGGCGAGACGTCGGCCATGACCGGCGAAAGATACACCCGACGAGAGTTGCGCCCCGGAGAAGGGACGGGTTACCTTCGCCGCGTGTCTCGTGAGCGTTTGATCGGCACCACGATGGCCGGGTACACGATCCACGCGCTCGTTGGCGAAGGGGGCACGTCCACGGTGTACCGCGGCGAGCACCCGACGCACGGGACGGCCGCGGTCAAGGTGTTGCGCGAGAAGCTCCGACAGGACCGGACGGCGATCGAGCGGTTCCTGCGCGAGGCGCGCTACGGCTCCCGCGTCGTGCACCCCAACGTCGTCAAGACGATCGAGATCGGCACCGCGGACGCGGCCGATGGCGGCGCGCCGGTCCACTTCCTGGCGATCGAGTGGGCGAGCGGCGACCTGCTCGAGCGGTATGCCAAGCGCAACGCGCCGCTGCCGCCCGCGGTCGTCGCGGAGATCATCACGCAGATCGCCGGCGCGGTGCAGGCCGCGCATACGGCGGGGATCGTGCACCGCGATCTCAAGCCGGAAAACGTGATGTACGATCCCGAGACGCGGCACGTGAAGCTGCTCGACTTCGGGATCGCGACCGACACCGACTCGGGCGGCGACGAGCGACTGACGCGCGCCGGGTTCTTCGTCGGCACGCTGATGTACGTCGCGCCCGAGGCGCTGTCCGGGGAGCTCGTGACACCGGCCGCGGACCAGTACAGTCTCGCGACGATCGCCTATTATCTGCTGACCGGCGCGCTCCCGTATCCGGCGAAGAGTCCCCGCGAGATGTTCACCCAGTTGCTCACGCAGCCACCGATCCCGCTCAACCGGGCGCGGCAGGGGACGACGTTCGCGCCGACGATCGAGGCGGTCGTCATGAAGGGGCTGGCGAAGGCGCCGGGCGACCGGTACCCGACGGTCGTCGCGTTTGGCGACGCGCTGCGTGACGCGATCGTGGCCGCGGGTGGCAGCGACGGCTCGCTGCTCGGCAAGTTCAAGGGATTGTTCGGCCGCAAGTCGTAGCGTCGGTCGCGGTCCCTCCGGATCGCGCGCGGCGCGATCGTCAGGCCACGGGGTGGGCGGCGACGGCACCGGTGAGCCGCGGCGGGCGCACATCGGCACTTTCCATTGGCAGCCAGAGACTGAATGTCGAGCCGTGCCCGACGACGCTCTCGACGACGATGTCGCCGCCCAGGAGGCGCGCAAGTCGGCGCGCGATCGGCAGCCCGAGTCCCGTGCCCCGGCCGGCGGAGTCGCTGCGCGAGCCCGGGTTCACCTGCTCGAACTCGTCGAAGATCCGCAGGCGGTCGGCGGGGGCGATCCCGATGCCGGTGTCGCAGACCTCGATGATCAGCCGGCCGCGCCCGAGCGGATCCTCGGCGAGTCCGTCGGGTCGCGGATCGCCCGGCGCGGGGAGTCGGCTGCGGAGGGTGATCGTCCCCGCCTCGGTGAACTTCACCGCGTTGCCGAGCAGATTGAGCAGGATCGACCGGAGGTGGGTCGGATCGGTGACGATGCGGAGGGTCGGCGGACTGACCGACGACGCGACCGCGAGTCCGCGTTCCGCGGCGAGCGGCTCGATCTCGGCGACGACATCACCGACGAACGGACGGACGTCGAAGGGTTCGCTGTGGACCTCCATGCGGCCGGCCGTCATCTTGGCGAGGTCGAGCACCTGGTCGACGAGCTGGCGCAGATGGGTGGCCGACGACTCGATCCGGTGGACGGGGGCGACCTGGCGCTCATTGAGCGGTCCGTAGACGCCATCGCGGAGGAGCTCGACGAAGCCGACGATCGCGTTGAGCGGGGTGCGGAGCTCGTGGGAGATGCCGGCGAGGAACTCGGTGCGGGCGCGGTTGGCGCGGAGCAGCTCGGCGGAGAGGCGTTCGAGTTCGGCGGAGCGCCGGGCCATGCGGCGGGTGAGGCGGCGCTCGTGGAGGAGGGAGATCGTGAGCGCCGTCAGCGTGACGGCGCCCATCGACCAGAGGGCGACGCGGAGGCGCAGGGCACCGGACCGCGAGAGCGCGCGATCCGCGACGAAGAGGACCGTCAGCGCAAACGCGAAGACCGCGACGAGGGCGACGGACGAGAAGCGTACCGGAGACCGCATACCCACCGGACCATGACGATGACTGACCACGACACCGACCAACTCCTCGATCTCCTGTCCCGACGGTCGGCGCGCCGCGGGTCCTTCACGCTCGCGTCGGGCAAGCACTCCAGTTTATACATCGACGCGCGACTGACGACAATGAGCCCCGAGGGCCTCGCGCTGATCGGGCCTCTGGGCCGCGCGCTGGTGCGCGGCGTCTGGGGCCCGACCGTCGGTGCGATCGGTGGCCTGACGATGGGCGCGGACCCGATCGCCTACGCGATCAGCTATGCGAGCGCGATCGCCGGCGACCGGCCGCCACTGCGCGCGTTCACGGTGCGCAAGGAAGCGAAGACGCACGGCACCGGGAAGCTGGTCGAGGGGCCGTTCGAGACGGGCGACCGCGTGGTGATCGTCGAGGACGTGATCACCACCGGCGGATCGGCGTTGCGCGCGGTCGAGGCGGTGCGCGCGGCTGGCGGCACGGTGCTCGGCGTGCTGGCGCTGGTCGACCGCGAGGAGGGCGGCCGCGAGGCGATCGAGGCGGCCGGGCTCGCTGTGCAGTCGTTGGCGCTCGGATCGGAGATCGTGGCGCGCATGCCGGCGTAGTGGTGCGTGGTGGTTTCTCGTCGTGTGTCGCGCGCGCCTATGGCACCGGATCGAACCGTCGGAGGCGCTGGCGGTACGGGAGGAGGAGTTCCTCGCGGAAGTGGTCGAACATGCGCAGGCCGTCATAGGCCTGGCGAAACGCCGTCGGGGTCATGGCGAGGGTCGTGCGGATGGTGCGGCCGAGTGACTGCGGGGAGGAGTAATCGAGGGCATTGGCGACGTTGGCGATCGAGAGGCCGGGGTTCTCGAAGAGGTGGGCGGCGCGGGTGAGGCGTGCCGCGGTGAGGTAGCGGCGCGGCGATGGGAGGCCGAGTCGGTGGAACCGCGTGGCGAACGCATTGGCGCGGGTGTGGAGCACGGCGCAGAGCGCACGGACGGTCGTGACGCTGGTGGGGATGGTGAAGAGCGTCGTGAAGAAGGTGACGGTCGCCTCGCGCGCATCGGCGAGATCGGCGGTGAGTCGCGTGATGATCGTGCGCCCGAAGTCGGTCTGTGCGGACGTGGAGAGTGCCTGGCGGAGTGAGCGCCAGCCGTCGGGGGATCGCGCGTCGATCAGCAGCTTCACCCCACAGCGGCCGAGCGAGAGGACGGCGTGCGGCGTCTCGCGCTGGAGCTCCGTGAGGAGCGCGACCGCCGGGACGCCGGGGAACTGGCGGACGACGGACGCCACGTGCGACGCATCGGCCGGCTCGATGCGCGCGACCGAGACGAGGATCGCCGCCGCGCGATTTTCGCGGACGTCGCGGACGACGTCGACGATCGAGTCGCGGTGCAGGGTGCGATAGAGCCCCTGGCCAGCCGCATCGACGCGGTGGCGCTCGGCCGGGGTGAGGATGGTGGAGACGGGTCCGTTCACGCAGCGGATGGTACGCATCGGCCGCCAGAGAACGATCGGCCGCGCCACGATCGCGCGGTCGAGTGCGGCGGACCCAAACGACACGCGCTCCCGCCAGTGTATCACCTGATACCGTCGGCGCGGAGTATATTGGGGGACGAGCCGCCGGTCGGACGGTCGCGACACGGGCCTCGCGGGTTGGAGGCTGTCGGTCGAGGAAAGTCCGGGCTCCGCAGGGCAGGCTGCCAGGTAACGCCTGGGCACGGGACCTCGGTCGCGTGACGGAGAGTGCCACAGAAATCAAACCGCCGATGGCCCGTCGAGCGATCGCCGGGATCAGGCAAGGGTGAAACGGTGGGGTAAGAGCCCACCGCGTCTTCGGCAACGAAGGCGGCACGGCAAACCCCAGTCGGAGCAAGGCCAAATATGCGGCGAGGGGTGGCCCGCCCCGATCAAGACGCCGCGGGTAGGCTGCTGGAGGGTACGGGCGACCGTACTCCGAGAGAAATGACCGTCCGGGCGTGGACCGCGAGGTCGCACGTCCGACAGAACCCGGCTTATAGACCGGCGGCCGGCAGGGGAGTGTGCGGGACGGGACGATCTGGGGGCATCGCGTGCTGCACTCGGTAACGGGCGCGGCGCGCGGTGTCCCCATCGGCTGATCAGGGGGCTGGATGGCGAGTGGCAGGGGCGTCGCCGTGGCGACGTCGTGCTTGATCGTGGCCGCGGCGTGCGCGGGCGGGCGCGGCGTGTCGGCGCCACCGGCGACACGCGCGCCGACGCCCATCGCCGGCCGGTCCCCATCGATGCGCGGCGACGACAGCACGCGCGGGACGGCAACGCCGACGCAACTCCTCTACGCGCTCGGCGGCCACGCATTCACGGTGCAGACGATCGGCACCGTGGTGCTCGTGGGCGATACGTCGGCTCGCGTGGACACCGTGCGGGCGACGACGGTGGTGCGGTTCGATGGCGCGCAGATCGGCACCGGGCGCCTCCGCGCGGAGGCCGTCTCGTCGGTGCGCGGCGCGCGGGCGGTCGGGGCCACCGGCGCGCAACCTGACACGGCGCACGTCGGCAGCGAGATCCTCTGGTACGTCGTCGATGCCGCCGCCCTGCACTCCTCGAGCAGCGATGTTCGCGTCGCTGACGTCGATCACATCGAGTCGTGCCCTGGCCCCGACAGGTCGGAGAGCGGCGGTGGCGGTGCCGGCAGTGCCGCGTATCGCACGGTGAGGGACGCGCTGCTTCCGGCGCCGCGGTCGCTCGTCGCTGGCGCCTCGTGGACCGACACGGTGACGAGCGAGACGTGCCGTGGCGACATTCTGCTCACGACCACCGCCGTCCGGCGATTTACCGTCGCGACCGACGCGGCCGGGTTGATCGCGACGGTCTCCCATTCGACGGCGGCCGTGCTGCACGGGTCGGCGGTGGACGGTGGCGTCGACGAGGACGTGAGTGGCGAGGGGACGGGCGAGCGCGCCGCGCGCTATGAGATCGCCACCGGGAGCCTGCTCGGGTCCGATGCGCAGCAGGAGCTCGCGCTGACGGTGCGCAGCGGGGCTCGCACGACGCGGCTCCACCAGAGCTCGCACACGCGCGTCACCGCCGACAGTACCACGACGCCCGACTGATTGCGCCGCAGCGACTGCGTGCGGCGGTACGGCGGCGCTAGTCGACCAGGCGCAGCGGCATGACGAGGCAGATGTACTTCGCCGGGCTGTCCCAGCCTTCCGGCTCGACGGTCATCGCGCGTTCCGGCGCCTTGAACGTCAGCTTGACCTCGTCGGTCGGGATGTAGCGGAGGATCTCGAGCAGGTACGACGCGTTGAAGCCGATGTCGAGCTGGTCGCCGGTGTAGCGGACGGCGAGCTCGTCCTGCGCTTCGCCCAGGTCGGGGGTCTGCACGCTGAACTTGACCATCCCGGTGTTGAACGAGAGGCGAATGCGGTGGGTCTGGTCGGACGCGACGATCGACATGCGGCGGAGCGCGCCAATCAGGGCCTGCTTGTCGGCGATCGCGATCCGGTCGTTGTCGCGCGGGATGACCGGGTCGTAATTGGGGTACGGCCCCTCGATGATCCGCGTGTAGACGGCAGTGAACGGCGAGCGGAAGCCGAGGTGGTTCTCGCCGCGGGCGATTTCGAGCTCCTCGTCGGCGGGAAAGAGGCGCCGGATCTGGTCGAGGGCCTTGGGCGGGACGATCAGGTCACTCGACGAGGTCGCCGGAGGGCTGATCGGCAGGTCCATCTTGGCGAGCCGGTGGCCGTTGGTCGCGACCATGCGCATGTAGTCGGGACGGAGCTCCCAGAGCACGCCGTTCAGGATCGGGCGGCTCTCCTCCGTGCTGACGGCAAACGCGGTGTGGTGGATCAGGTTCTGCAGCTCGCCGGACTTGACCCGCCAGCTGCCATCGAAGGCGACGGTCGGGAAGGTCGGGAACTCGTCGCGCGGAATGCCGAGGAGCTTGAAGCGTGACCGGCCACACTCGATGGTGATCCGCTGCTCGCCGGCGGCGCCGATCTTGACGGGGGCGGGCGGCAGCTCGCGCGCGATCTCCGTCAGCTTGCGCGCGGGGATCGTGACGGCGCCCGGCGTCTCGACATCCGCGGTGACCTCGGTGCTGACCGCGATATCGAGGTCGGTGCCCGAGAGGCGGATCCCACGCTCGGTTGCCTCGACCAGGATGTTGGCGAGGACAGGCAGCGTCGTCTTCGCCGGGATGCTCGCCGAGACGGCCGCGAGCCCTTCCTGCAGCTTCTCGCGCGAGATGGTGAAGCGCATCCCGGCTCCTAGCGGGGCACGGGGCGCGGGAGCTTGGCCCGCTGTCGAGAACCGGATCGCTCTACGTTCACTATGTAGTAAGAGAAAGAATCAGTAGCTCTAGTAGGCGGTGTGGGCTTGTGCACAGTCGCGGCAACTTACGTTCGACACACGGCTTTGCCTAGTGAGGGTCGTGTGTGTTCGATGTGGGGGATGTGGGCGCCCGGGGAGAACCCGTCGGGCGTCGCGGGTGGCATGTGGGCGACTGTGAATTGCGGGCGCCGTCCTGTGTACAGCGGATGTGCCGATGTGCGAATCGATGTGGAGAGGGCGCGCGCCCGCGGGTGTTCAGGCGCGAACGCGGGCCGACTGGACCTGGGGGGCGAGCTGGGCGCGGAGGCGCTCGACGCGACCGCGGAAGGCGGGGTCGGCGCCCATGTCGGTCGCGACGCGTTCCAGGCTGTGAATGACCGTGGAGTGATCGCGGCCGCCGAAGGCGTTGCCGATTTCGACGAGCTGCACGCCGAGCAGCTCGCGGGCGAGGTGCATCGCCACCTGGCGCGGGGTGGTGAGCGCCTTGGTCCGCGTCTTCGACTTGAGGCCGTCCGTCGTCACGCCCCATTCGGTGGCGACCGTGTGCTGGATCGTGGCGACGGTGAGGCCGATGCCTGGCGTCGAGCCGCTGGTCTCCGGGGTGTGGCGGATCTTGTCCCGCAACGCGTCGCGGGCGAGGTCGACCGAGATCGCGCGGTGCTTGAGGGACGCGTAGGCGAGGAGCTTGATGATCGAGCCCTCGAGCTCGCGGACGCTCGACCGGACGTGCTCGGCGATGAACTGGATGACGTCCTCGGGGATCGTCGATTCGAGATGGTCGAGCTTGGCCTTGTGCCGGAGGATCGCGATCCGGTGCTCGAGGTCCGGGAGGCTGATATCGGCGACCATCCCCCACTCGAAGCGGGAGACGAGCCGAGCCTCGATCCCGGGGATCTCGCCGGGCGGCCGGTCGGAGGTCAGGATGATCTGTCGGCCCCCCTCGTAGATCGCGTTGAAGGTGTGGAAAAACTCCTCCTGTGTCGCCTCCTTGCCGCGCAGGAAGTGGACGTCGTCGACGAGCAGGACGTCGGTCTCACGGTAGCGCGTGCGGAAGGCGAGGTTCGTGCGCGACTGGATGGCGACGACCATCTCGTTGGTGAACTGTTCGGTGCCGACGAACGTGATCCGCGTGTTCGGGGCGCGCTCCAGGATGTCGTGGGCGACGGCCTGCATCAGATGGGTTTTGCCGAGCCCGGTCGCGCCGTAGAGGAAGAGCGGGTTGTACGCCTTGCCCGGGGCCTGGGCGGCCGCCTGCGCCGCCGCCGCGGCGAGCTCGTTGGACTTGCCGATAACAAAGTGGTTGAACGTGTATCTGGCGCTCAGTGCGGGGTGCGGGACGCTATTCTGGCTTGATACTGGCGCCGCATTCGGCAACGGGACGAAGAAGTCCATCTGTTGCCGAGCGCGCCGCTCGTCGCTGACGCGGAAGGTGATGCGGATCGGGTGGCCGAGCGCGATCGGCGCGTAGCTCGCGAAAAGCTCGGCGTGTTTCTGGTCGTTCCACTCGGCGGTGAACTGATCGGGGCACCCGACCGTCAGCGCGTCGCCGTCCAGGGCGAGTGCCTTGGTCGGCTCCAGCCAGGTGCGGAAGGTCTGTTCGGGCAGTTCGATCCTGGCGCGATCGAGGAGTCGCGTCCAGGTGTCAGCAGCGTTCAGGTCCATGACGTCCGGCTGTGTGGAAAAACCGAGGGGGGCGAACGTAGAGCCGACCCGCCGCAAAAGTCAATCGGCCGATCTCGTGACACCCGAGGGCGCCGCTTGACCTATGTGATGGCTGCCCATAAGTTTGGCGGTCTGTCCCGTGCTTCTGCCGGGATCGTATCCAGAAATCACCCGGGCCTCACGGGGCCGTGCACGGAGTACCGCGATGGGCAAGCCGACGTACCGGCCACGCAACAAGCGTCGCCTCAGGACACACGGATTCCGCGAGCGGATGGCGACCCGGTGGGGGCGCGAGGTGCTGGCGCGCCGCCGCAAGAAGGGTCGCAAGCAGCTGACCGTCCGGCTGCCGTCGAAGTACAGCGGCGCGTAGCAGGGCGCTCGCCACGGCGGCGCAGCGCGCCGCCCCGGGGACGATGACCGCCCTGCCGCGGTCGCATCGGCTGACTCGCGCCCGGGACTTCGACGCGATGCGTCGGGCCGGCGTCCGGGTGCGCGTGCCCGACCGCCTCAGGGATCTCGACGTCCGCGCCGCGCCGGCGACGTGTGCGCACGCGCGGGTCGGGCTGATCGTTCCCCGCTACAAGCATTCCGCCGTCGACCGGAATCGGCTCAAGCGGCGACTGCGCGAACTCGTGCGCACGCGGCTCTTCCCCACCCTGCCGCCCGTCGACCTGGTGCTGCGCGCCAACGCGTCGGCCTACGACGCCCGATTCGAGGACCTCACC
>Ga0116229_10008297_pt1 | contig 16188 bp, 11 predicted proteins | sample S1TSphgellanicum_3_FD_87313 | JGI IMG/M metagenome (GOLD analysis project Ga0116229, IMG submission 87313) | Host-associated microbial communities from peat moss isolated from Minnesota, USA - S1T2_Fc - Sphagnum magellanicum MG | ecosystem: Host-associated > Plants > Peat moss > Unclassified...
ACGGGAAGACGATTTACTCGTCACGCGGTTTGCCGCTCACCGTTCCCGGATTCCCCAGCGTGCAAATCCGGCATCTCTACAAGTTTTCGAGCGAGCCGTACGTGCCCGGCAAGGTCGAGACGGATTTGAGCCGCGGCGCCAAGAGCGAGTGCGTCGCGGGCGTACCGAAGGTTTCGCCGGGCGGCTGGATCGTGTCGCTGTTTCTGCTGTGCCCGCACGACCTGCTGCAATATCACGGCATCACCCTGACCGACCGCGACGGCTCGTCATTCCAATTCGTCGAAATTGGTTTCGGCGCCGACTGGAACCCGGCGTATCCGTGGCCATAGGCCGACGAGTTCATCAGGGAAGCCTTCTCCAGTTCGCATGAATTCATAGGAAGGAACTTTTCTTCTAGCTAGAAAGGCTTGCGAGCTTCGGGGCCCTCAGGGGTGCTCGACGCGATCTGTTCCCTCGCTCGAGGAGAAGGTTTTTCTGCATGATGTTTCGATCCGCCAGTGGGCCCTTGGCCGCGGCGTTCGTGCTATCGACGCTCGCCGCGGCACAGGCAAACGTCCCCGCATGGTCGCTTCATAGGACTTTGGGCCCAAGCAATTGGGCGACGCCCGCGCCGGCGCCGACGGGCCCCCCGCCGGGCGTCACATGCGCGTCGACCGTCGTCGCCATGCGCGACAAGACGTTGCTCGCGACCGACGTCTATCTACCGGCAAAGGCTGGTCGCTATCCGGTGATCGTGGAGCGCAGCCCGTACGCCGGGCCGGTCGATCACGGCTGTTTCGCGGCCGGCTTCGAGCTGCCGTTGTCGCAATTCGCCGAACACGGCTACGCGGTCGTGTTCCAAGAAGTGCGCGGCACCTCGATTTCGGGCGGCGCGTTCAACCCCTTTACCCAAGAGATCAACGATGAGTACGACACGATCGAGTGGGCCGCGAAGCAAAAGTGGTCGACGGGACGCGTCGGCACAACGGGTGTCTCGTATCTCGGCATCGACCAGTGGATGGGCGCGATCGCCGCGCCGCCGCACCTTTACGCGATCAACCCCGACGTGGCGGGCTCGAACTTCTACGATAGTCCGGTCTACGAGCAAGGCGTGGTGCGCTGGAGCGATGGACTCAGCTATGCGCCGGACTTCATTCCCGACAGCATCTTCCGCACGGGCATCGCGAACGGCACGCCGGTCAGCACGATCGAACAGGAGATCAACTCGTTCGAAGCGAGCCTGGCCGCCAACATCGGAACCTACACCGAAACGCTGCCGCTTTCGGCGATGACGGCGTACGCGTCGTATCCGGAAGCGAATTTCTTCTACGACTGGGCCGACCACCATACGTACGACTCGTTTTGGCTCACGCAAGACGTCGAGGAGCACTGGCCACAGGTTACGGTGCCGGCGCTGATCGGCGGCGCGTCGATCGACCTCTTCAATATCGGGGCGATCCGAAATTACCAAGGCTTGCGTCAGTACGGCGGTTCCGCCGTGGCGCGCGCGGGCACGAAGCTCTACTGGCAGGCTTACGGTCACGCGGGCGATAGTGGGACGCCGACGTTCGGCAACGACTCCACGCCGTGGGCTGCGAATCTCGCCGACGAGGAGCCCGCGGGCGAACAGCTCGCGTTCTTCGACCACTACCTCAAGGGCCTCGACAACGGCTACGAAAAGTCGCCCAACGCGATGATCTACGTGCTGGTCCCGCCGAACTCGGGCGAAACGGGCTCCGGCTTTTGGTACGGCGCCGACAACTTTCCGCTCAGCGGCACGAAGACCCTGACCCTCGCGATGGGCAGCTACGGTCACGCGAACTCGCGCCTAGGCGACGGGTTCCTGACCGCGGCGGCAACGAATCCCTGGCGGCATCACGCGGTGAGCGCGATGAGCGACTCGTTCACGTACGATCCGCACAACCCTGTGCCGACGGTCGGCGGCAACCTCCTATCGCCTGATACGCTCACTCACAAGACGGGATTCCAAGACCAGTCGACGGTCGAACTGCGCAATGACGTGCTCGTTTACACGAGCGAAGCGCTCAAGAACGACCTGCCCGTGATCGGCACGGTGGACGCATCGTTTTGGGCCGAGACGTCGGCGCGAGACACGGACTTCACCGTGAAGCTCGTGGACGTTCATCCCGACGGCAAGACCCACAACGTGATGGACCGCGTCGTGGCCACGCGCTACCGGCTCGGCGATCGGCTTCCGCCGAACTTCATCAACGCGAACACGCCGTACCAGTATCGGCTGGAAGTCGGCAACACCGCGACGATCTTCCGGAAGGGCCACAAGATCCGCGTCGAGATCTCATCCTCGAACTTCCCGAAGTTCGCCCGCAATCTCAACACGCCCGTGGCGTTTTACCAGCAGAACGCGATCGTGGTCGCGCATCAGACGCTACTGCACGACGCGGTGCACCAGTCCTTAATCGAGTTGCCGGTCGCACCCGGAATCAAGGCTCCGTAGCCAACACCAACTCGGATAGCGAAGGCGGGCGCCCCTCACGGGGCGCCCGCTGCGTCGTGCGATTCGCCTTCAGCCAGGCCCTTCGGCAATGCGTCAATAGCCCGCGGCATGGTACTGCAGCGATCTCGTCGGCGCTAAGCATCCGGGGATATATGGCAATTTCATCCAGTATGCGACCGGTCCCCTCGAGAGGATCGTTTGCGCGTACGCGCTAGGCGCATTCACCCGGGTCGCCTCGCCTACAACCGTTCGGGGCTTAGGCGCCCCGCGCACGAACGGTCGCTGAGTGTTCGCGATCTCATCGTGTCCTCACAAGTTGCGAGCTTTCGGCCACCGGCGTTTCGCGTCAGAAACCCGCGGCTCCCGCGGAAACGTAAGCGATTTGGAATCAGTATGAAAGAGCAAATAAGACTTATATGAAAATCGTGGTCGCGACCGACACGTTCTGCATGCGGACGACCGTGCCGGATTACACGCAGACCCGATAGCCCCGGCGTTGGGGCGTCCGACGGCGGGAACCGGCGCATGTTCGCCCTCAGCTGCGACGGGGGGCGTGCCTGCGGCTCGCGCAAAGGTAGGGTCACCCCCCATGGTGCAGCATCCCCGCCGAGCCGTATGCTGAGGTGACAAACACGTTCGGAGGAAGTGGTATGCGTCTCTCCTGTTGGGTAATGGTCGCCGGTCTCGCATTTTGCGCGCCCCGGCCGGCGGAGGCCCACGTTCTACCAGGCGCCCAGTTTTGGGCGCTCTCGTCGCAGGTTGCTGTCAGCGGCGAGGGATCCGGTGTCTCCGGCGGTCACACGTTGACGATCATGGATGATTTCTACGGCATCCCCGCCGGCACCGTAGCAGTCCCCAGCGGCTGGCGTTCGATTGGGACCGTGATGCGCGTCTCCGGCTGCCATGGGAACCCGTTCCTCTCCATCGAGTTCACCGTCTCCGACCGCGACGGCCTCTACGCGGTCGCCGAGCTCCCGGGCGCGACGTGGTCGTTCTCGGACGGTGCCCAAATGCAGCAGATCATGGCGCGCAACCACTGCCCCGGCGTCGCGATCAAGGATGCGGCCTCGTTCCTCGCCGACATCATCGTCCCCAGCATTCACCCGGGCGCCGACATCATAAAGGTTTCCTCCGGGGGACCTTTGGTGCAACAGGCCATAGCGACCATCCGGTCCGGCGCGCAGAACGTCAACCAGCACCCCCGTGTCACGGGCGCCGCGGTCCGCATCCGTTATAACCGGGCCGGCACTCTGGTCGACGAAGAACTTAGCGCGATCGTCTCGTGCAGTGACCTCCACTCCATGGCCATGTTCGGCTCTCCCGGCTACACGACCACAACCTGCAACACCTATGCCGTCAGCGTTTCCCGCGCGCCCGCGGGGAAACTCGATACGTTCCTCGCCGGCCCTGTCTTCGGCAAAGTGGTGAAGTCCGTGAAGACCGACAACGTCTGGTTGCACCGGATGGTCTCTGACCAGAATGCCCGCTTCCAGGCCGCTGACCGGGATTTCAATCGCGTCGCGGCCCAGAGTCTGGCCAATCTCAAGGCCGAGGGCGACGCGCGCGAAGCACGCGCCAAAGCATTCGACAGCGCGCTGCGGCGGAGCACGCAAAAGTCGATGGACCAGGCCGCCGCCAGTCAGAACGCGATCGACCATGCGGCTCACCAGGTCGTCAATTTCGCCTCCGACCGCGCCGATTACATCAATCCCGCGACCGGACAGAAACTGAACCTGGACTATAACGCCAACCATTCATGGGGCAGCACCGACGGGAGCACCGTCGTTCTTAGTGGAGATTCGACGTTCGACCCCAACGGCGTCGTGGATCCCGTCCACTCCAGTTACGTCGAACTCGTTCCCAGCCCTTAGATGGCACTCGCCGAACGCGCGGGGATAGCGATGTCCTCGTGCGGACGGCCGCGCAGTAGAGCGAGATCGCGACGGGGTGGAGCTCCGAACAGGCGCCCGTATTCGCGGCTGAACTGCGATGCGCTCTCATAGCCGACCTGGTGGCCGGCGTCTGCCGCGTCGATCGCCTGCGTGAGCATCAATCGCCGTGCTTCCTGCAGGCGGAGATGTTTCTGAAATTGCAGCGGGCTCATCGCGGTAATTGCTTTGAAGTGCAGATGAAAGGTCGAGGTGCTCATGGCCGCGATCTTCGCGAGAGCGTCGATCCGAAGCGGCTGCATGTAGTTCTCGCGCAGCCAGGCGATGGCACGCGCGATGTGCCGGCTTTGACTATCGACGGCGACGAGGTGGCGCAGACGTGCGCCATGCTCGCCGATCAGCAAGCGAAACAGAATCTCGCGTTCGATCAGGGGCGCGAGGACCGGAATCTCGTGTGGTGCTTCCAGCAATCGCACGAGCCGCAGCAGAGAATCTCCGAGTTCGGGCGTTAAGCGTCCGACGGCGAGCCCGCGCTCCGTGGGAACATCTCTCGAGAGACGGTCGTCGGTCGACGCCATGAGATCGGCGATGATGCCCAGATCGAGGTCGAGACTGAGCGAGAGGAACGGCACCTCCGGCGTGGCCCGCCGGACCTCCGAGATGATCGGCAGGTCGAACGACACCAGAAGGTAGTGATCGTGCTCGTAGTCGCGGGCCTCGTCACCGAGCGTGACCCGCTTTGCACCTTGCGCAATGAAAGAAACGATGGGCCTGCAGACGTTGCACGACGCGGCGGTCGGCTGCGACCAGCGATGAAATGCCAGGCCGCTGATGGGCGTGTCGTGCGCGCCGTCGCTGTCGGCGAATCGAGCAATGATCCTACCCACCTCCGAGGCGAGCGACGACTGATTCTGTCCCTTGGTTTCCACAGGCTGCTCTACCGCAAGCATATTTTTTCCGTCCGGGTCGGTTGGTGATACCCGCTATCCCGTATTCCACCAAAGCTCTAACTTCCTCGGAGAATCGTGCAAGAACGGTGGAGGATCGCAGTACCGCCGCGCCTCGAGTTTCGTCCATACTTATCTCGAGGCGAGAAAAAGATCGCCGCGGACTTTCGGACGAGGTATTCCAAGGCATGACCAACCTACTCGACAAGCAATCGAACCTGTTGACCAAAGGCTATGCGGCCAACCAGGCTGGCGAGCCGCTGGCGCCGTTCTCCTTTCGTCGTCGCGATCCGGGTGCCGACGATGTCGTCATCGACATCAAGTACTGCGGCATTTGCCATTCCGATATCCATCAGACGCGCGATGAGTGGGGCGGCTCGACGTTTCCAATGGTTCCGGGTCACGAGATCGCGGGTGTCGTCGCCCAGATCGGCTCCGCCGTCACGAAGTTCAAGGTCGGCGACCACGTCGGCGTCGGTTGTTTCGTCGATTCCGGCCGCTCGGACGGGGCCGCCGTGGGCGCGGACGAGCAATACTACCCTGGCGTCGTCTTCACGTACAATTCGACCGATAAGGACGGAAACCCGACCATGGGCGGCTATTCGGATAAGATCGTCGTCAAGGAAGATTTCGTGCTTCGGATTCCGGCGAACTTGCCGCTCGACGGTGCCGCGCCGCTGCTCTGCGCCGGCATCACGCTCTACTCGCCGCTCAAACATTGGGGCGCGGGACCGGGTAAGAACGTCGCGATCATCGGCCTGGGCGGACTCGGGCACATGGGCGTGAAGTACGCGCACGCGCTCGGCGCGCACGTGACGGTCTTGAGCCAGTCACTCTCCAAACAAGCCGACGGCAAGCGGCTCGGCGCCGACGCGTACTTCGCGACGTCCGATCCGCAGACGTTCAAGCAACTGGCGAATACGTTCGACCTCATCATCAATACGGTATCGGCACCCCTCGACTGGAACGCGTACTTGAGCCTGCTCAAGGTTGACGGCACGATGGTCGTCGTGGGCATTCCGGACCAGCCGATTCCGCTCAACGCATTTGCCCTGGTGCGCGGACGCCGCAGCCTTGCCGGATCGATGATCGGCAGCATCGCCGAGACGCAAGAGATGCTCGATTTCTCGGGCGAACACAACATCGTTAGCGACATCGAAACGATCGACATCGCGGACGTCAATGAAGCCTACGAGCGCGTGGTCAAGAGCGACGTTCGCTACCGTTTCGTGATCGACATGGCATCCCTGGCGAAGTGACGCGCTGCCGCTCGCAGGAGCGGCGTCACTAGCCCGCGGCAGCTTGATTGTGTGCGATCTCCTCGCCGGCGGCGCGGGCGGGCCATTGGCCTCGAACACCGGAAATCCGGGCGGGGCCCGGATAACATTCTCTGGCCGGCATCTTACTTGGTGCTGGCCGGAGGCATGTCCCTGTCTTCAGCGGTGAGTGCGTCGAGGCGCTGCGATCAAGACGTTTCTAACAGTTGATTCTGCCCGTGTTTGCAGTCTTTCGAAATTCGTGAGTTCGGGTTTCCTCGTTTCAGCACTTGAAACGCGGATCTCACAGGGCTTTGGGCCGTGGGACGCCTTTGGGACGCCGCGCCGTTTAGCGTGAGCGGAGCCAACCGGAGCACGGGCCGCTCGTCGCCGGTTCGATCAACGCGTCTCAACGCGGCACGCCCCGCCCTTAACCATAAGGAGACCCTTCATGGCTACTCACCTACGGCTCGGCTCGCTCGGAGCCGGCTTCGCAGCCCTCAGCTTGGTGCTCAGCGCCGCGTCGACGCCGACAAGTGCAAACACGCCGGCCCCGGTCTTTCGCTCCTTTGGAGCGACTGCCGAACGGCCGGGTGCAACCCCCTCGAGTATACGGTCGCGAATTCGCGGGCACTACATCGTGGCCCCGAGTTCGTGCCATACGAACTTTCATATCACCGGCGATTACTTCCTCGGCGTGGCCTTAGGAGGGAACGTAGCGGGCGGCGGCTACACAGGCGTACTGGGCGGATCGAACAACGAGGCCTGTGACGGCGCGTCCGCTATCGGAGCGGGCGAAGAGAACGTGATCGCAAGCAGTGGCGTCGGGAACGACTCGTTCGTCGGCGCGGGCTACTACAACGTCGTTACGAACGCCGACGAGACGTTCGTCGGCGCGGGCATAGGAAATGAAGCTGCAGCGGAGGCCGCGTTCGTTGGTGCCGGCACCTATGGCACGGCCGAAGCCCCAGGCTCCTTCGTCGGTGCGGGCGGCTACGAATACGGTCGGGAGAAAACGTCGGTAGCCGGGGGTGGGAACACCGCGGACGGGGCTGACTCGTTTATCGGCGCGGGCGACCTCAATCAGATCACGAGCAACGGTACCGGTTCATTCATCGGCGGCGGAGGGTCGGCCGACCTCAGCGGCGGTGCCCACAATACGATATCAGGCGCGGACTCGTTCATCGGCGCCGGCGACAATAATAGGGTGAGCGCCCAGCAAGCGTTCGTAGGCGGGGGTACCGGCGGCACGGTCAGTGGGATTTACTCGGGCATTGCCGCCGGCTACGGCGATGGCGTTACGGGAATCGCATCGTTCGCCGGCGCCGGCGGGTTCAATCTCGCTTCGGGTCAAGACGCATTCGTGGGATCGGGGAACGGGAACCAGGCAATTGCCTTGGGTTCGTTCGTCGGCGCGGGCGGAACGGCGTCTTCAAACACCGGGAACCATGCAACGGGCCAAGACTCGTTCGTCGGGGCGGGCGACTCAAACATCTCGAAAGGAAGCAATAGCTTCATCGGAGGGGGACACGCTAATACCGCTAGTGGCGTTGACGCCTCGCTCGCCGGCGGCTTCGACAACTCGGCTGCCGGCACATATTCGATGCTGCCGGGCGGCGCGGAAAATAACGCCAACGGCGCGATGAGCTTTGCCGCCGGCTACCGCGCTGAGGCCGTCCACAACGGCAGCTTCGTGTGGAGCGACTTTGTGAGCGGCTCGGGCGTTGCCGAGGACAAAGCCGCCAACCAGTTTGTGGTGCGCGCTTCGGGCGGTACGTTCTTTTACTCAAACGAGAAAGGCACCAGCGGCGTCGAGTTGACGGCCGGTTCCGGTGCGTGGGCCAACCTCAGCGACCGCAACGCAAAAACGGATATCGTTCCGCTCGACGACGCGTCGATTCTGGCGCGGGTCGCGACGTTGCCCGTGTCATCGTGGCAATATAAGTCCGAGCGCGGCGTGCGGCACGTCGGCCCGATGGCTCAGGACTTCTACGCCGCGTTCGGCGTCGGCACGGACGACCGCCACATCACGTCGATCGACGAAGACGGCGTCGCGCTCGCGGCGATCAAAGCGTTGCACCGCGAGAACGATCGACTGCGCTCGATCGTCGAGAGCGATCGGGTGGCCGAACGCGATGAGATTTCTTCGCTTCGCAGGCAGCTCCGGCAAATCCAATCGCTGTTATCAGCTAACGGGCACGTTGTCCTCAAACAATAGGCGTCTCGCGTCAGTTCGCTGACGCGCGGCTACGCTGGGTGAAAGCGGGGCGGGCGAGGTTCGAGGACCTTCGCGCCGATGAGGGCGACGCCCCATGATAACCATTTGTGTAGCGCCGCCCTACCTGCATCTAGCGTGGACGAAACGGAGCAGCGCGCCAGACCGAGCCGTCCGCAAAGCGCGCGAACGCCGCGCGACACCCGTTTGGACGCGCGCCCAGAAACGCGTAGTCGACGAATTCAGAATACGTACTGAAACGATCCCGTCTAACGGAGCGAGCAACGAAACGCGGGTCTTGGAAGGCGAGATACGATCCGCTCAGTGTCGCTACAAGTTAGCCGGTGTCTCGCGTGTCGCGCCTCTCGACCGTCGGGGCAATGCCCATTCGCAACGCCGCTGAAACGGCTTCCGTCCGCGTGGAAACGCTGAGCTTTGTGAAGGCTGCCGCGACGTGATGATCGACCGTCCGGACCGAGCGGCAGAGGCGCTCGGCGATCTCGGCATTTCGCAAGCCTTCACACAGCAAGACCAGTATCTCGAGCTCCCGCTCGGTCAGGTCGCACGGATTTCGACGGGTGGAAGCGCGCGCTCCGCGTGGTACTCGGACGGCGGATGCTCGCAGCTGCCGGCGAACGGCGTCTGCGGCCGGGCGCGCGCGGAGCCCCTCGAAGATCTCGAGCGCATCGAGCTGGTCTTCCGGACCACCCTCGGCCAGCGCCCGGGCTTGTTCGTACGGACAATGCAGCGCCGCCCACGCCGCGGCGGCGTCGCGTGGCCTGCCGTCGATCTGTAAGCGGAACGGCTCGGCTAGCGGCGCCGGCGGCACGTCGGAGGCGCCGGCACGCCGCATGACATAGGTGAGTTCGCCGCCGAACCATTCATGAACGTCCCGATCGGCCAGCAGTAAGGCAGGCCTCGCTTCCGCGACGGCCGCCGACGAGTCGCCGCGCAGCCACGCAGCCTCCGCGCGGGCGGCCCTGATCGGGCCAATGCGCTGCAGAGTCCAGCGTGATTCGACGAGCGCGGAGGCTTCATCGAGCAGCGCTTCGGCACCCGGGGCGCCACTGCGCATCCTCACGCGGGCGAGCGCGACGAGCGCGGTTATCCGGCTGATGGTACGGTCCGGGCCTTCGATAACCTCGAGCGCATGGTGCGTGGCCTCGCTCCAGCGGCCGAGGTACATCTCAGTCATCGCCAGCCAGGCGGTCGCGTAGGAACATGCGCTATCGACGTCGCGCCGGCGCGCGAACTCGATCGTTTCCAGGAGATGCTCTCGCGCTTCCGGCAAGCGGAACACCTCAGCCGATCCGGAGCCCAGATTGTTGAGGATCATCGCAGCCATGAAGTCGTTGCCCAAGGTCCGGGCGATGTCGAACGCCTGCCGTAAGTGCTTGCAGCCGGTCTCGTAGTCGACGTAGAGCGTCGCAGCCCCGAGGACTCCAAGCGCGGCGACCAGCACCTCGTGGCCACCGGACCGTTCCGCTAGCGCGATCGCCTTCTCGCTCCAGGCGATCGCCTCATCACATTCGCCATCGAGCATGCGGAGATGGGCTTGAATTCGATAAGCATGCGCGAGTTCGACACCGGGCGGACGTCCTTCGAGCAGGCCGATTGCCTTCAGGCTCGCCTCGTCGGCTTCGGCGGTCTTGAGCGCTCGGACGTATGCGAGCGCGAGTTCGCTAAGATTAAGCGCTTCGCTTACCGTGTCGCCGGCTCGGCGATGGAGTTCGCCGGCAGCCTTACGGGCTTCGATCCCTTCGCTTAGTTGAGCCGTGAACTGACACTCGCGCGCGTACGCATCGAGCCACGCGGCGCGCTCGGCAACGTGCGCGGACGCCGGGCACGCCAGCGCTGCAGCGTACTGCGCGGCCGCTTCGCGGTGAGCGCCGCGTTGGGCGGCCTCGCCCGCAGCCGCCGGCGCATACCGCAAGACCGCTTCGGAATCGCCGGCGCGGCCGGCATGATGGACGAGGCGCGCCGCCGAGATCGCCTCGCCGCTTCGTTGGACCAGGGCGTCGAGGAGGCGCCGGTGCAGTGCGCGTGCCGCCGGCTCCGACAGCGACGTCTCGATCACGGCGCGCGCAAGCTCGTGGCGAAAGCGAACAGCGCTCGCGTCCGCTTCCAGCAGTCCGCAGTCCAGACATTCTTCGAGGGATCCAATCGTGTGGGGAAACTCGGATTCGATCAACCAGCGTTCGATCGCGCGCGGCACGATCGAGGCAAACCGGACGAGCTCCTGCGCTTGTGGCGTCAATTTGGCAAAGCGCGCCAGGACGAGATCCGCAACGGTGCGAGGCATCCCGTCGCCCGCCGCGCGCAGCAGTTCGGTCACGAAAAATGGATTACCGCCGGTGGCTGCGTAGACGCCGCTCGGCGATTGTAGCGCCCGCCGAGCGAGAACTGCGACCGCCTCCGGCGAGAGCCGCGAGAGCTTGACCCGAGTGATGTTCGGTGAGAGCAGCTCCCCGATCACGCGCCGGATGGGATGCGCCGCGGCGAGCTCGTCGTCACGGTAGGAAACGGCCAGGAGGCACGGCGCTCGATCGATCCGGCGGCCCAGAAACTTTATGAGATCGAGGGTGGCGTCATCGGCCCAGTGCGCGTCTTCGATGACGAAGAGCGTGGCGGGCCGGCTCTTTTGCAGGTCCTGGATGACGCGTTCGAAGAGCGCCGCGCGGCTGCCGCGTGACCGGAGCTGCGCCGTGAAGCTCACGTCCGAAGAGCGCGCGACGTCGTAGAGCGGCGCGAGCGGATGCGGAGTTTGCAGGGCGTCGCACGCGCCCCACCACAGCGACGCGTCGCCGCGCGACTGCGCAAGCGCCCGTAGTACGCCCGTCTTCCCGATGCCGGCCTCTCCCGAGACCAGCACGGTTTGCCCGAAACCCTCGCAGGCCAGCCGAAGCCGTTCGCGGAGGATGCCGAGGGCCTCCTCACGCTCGACGAGCATGCCGGGCGCGCTACGGATCAGCACGTTGCGAGCCGGTCGATGCGCAAACTAGGTAGCCGAAATTCGCAAAATGGGCAAGTTCGCGAATTACCATTCGTCGCCGACCTTCTTATCATAACGCCGTACCACCGGAACGCTCTTCCAGATTGAGGTAATCGATGCCGCGCTATATCGTCGAACGCAGTTTTCAGGGTGGACTTGAGATTCCGCTCGACGAGGCCGGCGCCCGCGTCTGCGCGGACGTGGTCAGAGCCAACGCGGCGCACGGTGTCACTTGGGTCCAGTCTTATGTCAGCGACGACCTTCGTAAGACGTATTGTGTCTACGATGGACCCTCCGCCGAGGCAATACGTCACGCCGCTCAAGATACGAACCTACCGATCGATAGCATCACGCAGGTAAGTGTGCTCGACCCATATTTCTATAACCCGGCCGGCCGCTAGACCTGCCGCCCGCGACCCCACGTTTGGTCCGGCTTCTCTTGAGACGCACGGCGACCTGGGTCCGCTCAGAAAGGATAAGATTTTATGAAGTTTTCCCGGCGATTTTCAACTCGCGCGATCTCGTTGGCAGGCGCCGGCGCGGCCGGCCTTGGGGTGATTCTTTCGCTCGGCTCCTCCGGTGGCGCGACGCCGAGCGATACGACGCGGCCGCTCGTCGCGCCGCAACCGGCGGTACGCTCGGCAACGCATCGGTTGGCGCCGTCGCGTCATCCACGTGCTACCGCGTCGTGCAGTGGGGCAGCGTCGTCGGGTCCGGGCGCCTTCGACTCGACCTCGCAATTCAGTACGAACAAGAGTAACACCGCCGCATTCGGCGGTTCGAATCTCGCTGCTGCAGGATACGCGGGGGTTTTCGAAGGGAGCGCCAATACGATTTGCGACTACAATTCCGTTATCGTCGGCGGTTATACCGACACGATCGACTCCGGAGCCGGCAACACGCCGGCCGGCGCCGCCTATTCGATGATCGGCGCGGGCGAGGGCAACGACGTTTCGAATGGTTGGGCTTTCATCGGTGCTGGAAGCGGCAATACCGTTTCGAACCAAGAGTCTTTCATCGGTGCTGGTACTGGCGGTTCGGTCTCTGCCTATCAGTCGTTCATCGGCGCGGGTGGCGGCAACGCCGTTTCGGGCTTCGATTCTTTCGTCGGAGCGGGCCTCGGAAACGCCGTGCCGGGAACCGTGTCGTTTATCGGCGGGGGGCATAACAACAGCGTGTCCGGCCACCTTTCGTTCGTTGGCGATGGCTTCGGAAATCAGGTCTCCGGCCCTGGATCGTTCATCGGGGCGGGAGGCGACCTCACCGCAGAGCTTCCCGACAATCAAATCGCGGGGAGCGACTCGTTCATCGGCGCGGGCGACCTCAATACCGTGAGCGCGAACGATTCGTTCGTCGGCAGCGGGTATCAAAACGCTGTCACGGAAATCTACGGCGCGATCGCGGGCGGTTACCGCAACAACGCCTCCGGCGCGGGCGCGTCCGTCGGCGGCGGCGAATACAATAACGCGGCGGGCACGGCCTCCGTCGTCGGCGGTGGCGTGGTCAACGCCGCACGCGGGGCGTACGCGACCATACCCGGCGGCTATGAGAACGCCGCCAACGGTAACGGCAGCTTCGCCGCGGGGACGTTGGCAAAAGCCCGTAACATTGGGTCGTTCGTGTGGAGCGACAACTCCACCGGCAGCGAGCTCCAGTCGACGGTGAACTATCAGTTCCTAGCTCGCGCGACCGGTGGCTTCTACTTGTATTCGAACAAGGCGGCAACGGTCGGCGTCAAACTCGCGCCAAACTCGGGAACGTGGGCGAGTCTCAGCGACCGCACCATGAAGTCAGGCGTCGTGCCGCTCGACGATGCGGCCGTGCTCGCGAAGGTCGCGGCGCTGCCGATCAGCGAGTGGAGTTACCGTGACGAAGGCGGAGTGCGCCACGTCGGACCGATGGCACAGGACTTCTACGCGGCCTTCCGCGTCGGCGAAGACGATCGGCACATCACGTCAATCGACGAGGACGGCGTCGCGCTTGCCGCGATCAAGGCGCTCCGCCGTGAAAACGTGGCTCTGCGCGCCGGCATGCGCAGTCAAAACGCTGAGATCGTCGAGCTGCAGGGCGAAGTTCGCGAACTCGAGGCAAAGTTCGTCTCGACTCAAACCCGCTGAGCAAGCCCGGAGGCGGAAGTGCCGCGGTTCTCAGGAACGACCGCTGGATGAGCACCAGCGATTTCGGCATACCGGAGACTCCCGCCCACCAAGCATTCGAAAAGGCCAGTGAGATCGGCGGTCACGGGGCGCATCAGGCCAGACACGGAGCGAAGTGGGTCCCGATTGCGGCGGCGGTACTGGCGGTCGTCACCGCGATCTTCACTCTGTTTACTGCACAGCGATCGACCGAATCACTGGTCGAGAAAAACGAAGCGATTCTGCAGACTACGCGCGCGAGCGACGCCTATAACGAGTACGAAGCGCGCAGCGTCAAGCAGCATATTTACGAATCACTCGTGATGGCAGGCGTCGCGCGCAATTCCGATGCGCTCGAGCGGGTCGCACAACACGAACGAGCTGCCGGCAAACCGGTCTTCGTCAAAGCCAAGGTTGCCGAACAGCTCGCCGCCGAAGCGAACACGCGCGCGGCGCGCTTCCGGACGCAATTCGTAACGATGGAGGTCGGGATCACGCTTCTCGACATCTCGATCGTACTCGTCTCGATCTCGGCGCTGGTCACGACGCCGGCGCTGACGATCGTCGCCGGGAGCGCCGCGGCGCTCGGACTACTCACCTGCGCATTCGGGTTTTTCCGCTAGCCGGACATCGACTTCGTCGCTCGCGCCGGCCCAGCACCGCTCTTCAATTGACGGCCGGACCCGCGTTCTGTTCCCCGGCACTTTCACGCACATCTCAGAGAAGGCTTGTGCCTTCAAGCCGGGGCGACGGTCGCGTTACATCGCAGCAGCGCCACGCGTCCGGGAGGAGCGGGCCGATGGCGCAGGATTCCGGCGAGCCTGAATGCGATTGGCGTTGGACGCCCATCTCGTCTGAGGGTCTTCCATGCCAATCTCGCCCGATCTCGTGAGTGCCGCGGCTTCCATCGTAAGCTCCGTCGTGGTCATCTTCACGGCACTCGCGGCGTTCCGGCAGATCGCGCACATGCGCAGCGCCAACGAGATTCAAGCGTTCTCCGCAATCGTTCAACGCTGGACCACCTCGGAGACGGCGGAGTCACGCGATTTCGTCCTGACCTCCGATTCGGTGGTCCGTGATCCGGATTTTCTCGAGGAGCTCGTCGCGGCGCGCCCATCCGAACGGGCGAGCCGCGTCTTTCCCATTCTCATGCTCTTCGAGGAGATCGGTACTCTGGTGAGTTTAGGTATCATCTCCGAACGAGCCATCATGATCAATTACGCGTCGACGATCCTGCGCGTCTGGAAAAACGCGGAGCCGGCGATCCGTGCGCTACGGGCCCACCAGTTCGGTAAGACCTATCGTATGTTCGAGCACCTCGCGGCACGCGCCGACCGATGGCTGAAGCGCGACGAGCCGCGGCTGGCGCGACGGCTGGAGTCGATGCCTGACTCGACGCTGCTCACCCGCTGATGATCGGGTCTGCAGCTTCAAGCCGGGGCAGACTTAGTCTCAGAACCCGGTTCCGGTCCTAGGCGGCCACGGGGCGCACTTACGGCCCGCAGAATTTTGGACGGCAATCTTCGTTATCGATCGTTACGGTGTCGAGCACGCGAACTTTGCCTGCAAAATGGTACTCGACGATCACGGATTTGCCGCTCTTCAAGTCCGCATACGCTGCAACTTTCTCGCTTTTCGGAAAGGGTTGTTCTGCGGAGTAGGTCGTCGCCGCCGTTGTTTTGTATGTGGCCGGCGAACGCTTGGCATGTGACATGTCGGCGAGCGTGTTGCTCGCACAATCGCATACGAACGTCTCATTCACCCGGTCTATCGACTTAACGATGCCGATGTCTTGCTGTTCATCGGCACTGGCCGGAAACGCAATCACGGCCACGAGTAGCGTCGCGTACGACGCCCGCAAAATCGGCTTCACCTGCATACGCACATCCTATAGCCGCGTCGAGGTAGCGCTTGTAGCGTTGGCAAGATTTCTTGGAATAAGGGAGCCGACCTTCAAAAGGTTTGCATCTCTCTGATGAGGCCGGTCCCCGCGATAGGATAAGGCGGTGCGAGCCCACGACCTGCGTCTCGCCCTCGCTACCATCTCATTGACTGATGGTACAAGCGAATCGCGGTGTCACAGCGGTGCTACGAGCAGCCGCTCTGCAAATGGAAAAAAGCTCGCGGTTACGAGCTTCTTCTGGTAGCCCCAACGGGATTCGAACCCGTGTTACCGCCGTGAGAGGGCGGCGTCCTAGGCCTCTAGACGATAGGGCCAAGTGGCTCCCGGGCATGGACTCGAACCACGATAAGCAGAGTCAGAGTCTGCTGTCCTACCATTAGACGACCCGGGATTGCT
>Ga0116229_10008298_pt1 | contig 16188 bp, 9 predicted proteins | sample S1TSphgellanicum_3_FD_87313 | JGI IMG/M metagenome (GOLD analysis project Ga0116229, IMG submission 87313) | Host-associated microbial communities from peat moss isolated from Minnesota, USA - S1T2_Fc - Sphagnum magellanicum MG | ecosystem: Host-associated > Plants > Peat moss > Unclassified...
CCAAAAAAAAAAAAAAAAAGCTAAACTTAGACATTTAATTTTACTATCCAGAGTTACATACTGAGCACCGTTGGAGATGCTCTGATAATGCTAGCTTTACTACTAACAACAGTGCCTTCCATTTTGATAAGCAGCCAGTTGACATTCTATTAGTCTTCTGAGCGCTTTTCCCCTTTGGTTTGTTTGAGAGATTTATTTTAAAATTATTGGGAACAGAGTGGGAAAACAATCTCAAACCCCCCTAGCCCCAAAGGGAAAAAAATGGGCCCACCTGAGTGTATGTTGAGCCATTGGATACCTGAAATTATTATTCCTAAAATTGTTGGGTCTCCTTTTGTTTGTTTATATATATAGACTATTTTATTTTATTAATTTTTTGAGGGGGGAACAAATGGACAGAAAAATCCATTGCACAAAAGATTTGTCTCCATTTTTTGGCCTAGGGTAATACCCATTCCTAAGAAGATGGGTATGGAGGGTTTGTGCCTAGAAACAATGGAAAAAGACAACAATGCACAACACACTACCAATGCCCTCACACTTCCAAATAAGATGATCACTTTTTTGCACAAAATAAGCAAAAATGATACCTGGATGATGATGCCATGGATGCTCAATTACAAGGGGTTTGGTCCAGGGGTGTACAAAGATTGCTTGGCCAGGACTCTGTTGGATTTTTGCTCAAGAGTGGTTTGTGGGTCTAGGGTTTTGTGGTTTTTAGTCTTTAGTTCACATTTGATCAAAACTTTGTCCCCAAGTGGGAATAGGGAGTTGGAGGCTTGGGGTAACCAATGTATGTTAGCAAGCTCAGGGGCTACTGTGTTTCTCCCTCTTAGGTTCTGGAAAGAAGGAAAATGTCATACATAAAATATCAAAATGTTGCACTCTCAATTATATGACATTTAGGGTTTTAGTGTCATAATACTGCAGCTATTTGAAATCTGATCAATACCATACCCACATAGCAAGGTCATATATGTTGAAACAAATAATTAATTAATTTTGAAAATTAAGGTTTGCCTAAAAAAAATTTAATTTTTTAATTTTTTGGAATTGAAAAAAAAAAATCTCTGTTGAAGGCAACATTTTTTTTGCTGTAGGTGATTGCACCACCTTAAACCTAATCCTCTACCCTAATCTTACTTAGTTCGTCTCTTGGGAATGATGTATGTATTTGTATTTGTATGTATGTATTGATTTGCATATGGGAAGAAGAGAGTACACAATGGCTCAGCAATAGTGCATAGATTCTAGAAAAAAAAACATTAGTCACATGGGGTGTGAAACTTGGACATTGTCAAAAATGCATTTTACAACCATGTTTTTTTTCTTGGAATTTTGAACTATTTTTCTTTTTCTTAATATATAATTTCAATATTTCATTTTTTAATGAACCTACTATGCATGTACAATACAAGACATACAACATATCACAATTGATACAATGTATTGCAAATTAATAAAATATTCATTCTAACATTGATATTCATATTTAATATAACCAAAGAAGTTTTGAAATAAGAATTCAAAGTTTTTTTTAACAATGTCTATTAAGATTAACAACACTAAGTTTGTTAAGTTTTCTTATCATCCCTTACATCTTCTTCAAATTGTGTTTGCCTGGGTCTTCATATTGTGACAAAACCTCTTTTGGGAGCTTTGACTTGTAACACATTTTAAAGGAAGCTATTAGGGTTAATGGTTGCATTACATTGGTCATAAAAAAAACAAAGTTAAATTGTTCAAGGAAATAATGCAAACAACTTGGATTTTGATCACCTACAAGGTTGGGGAAGACATCCAAAGAGAGGAGATTGAAGAAGAAATGTAAACCCTAGTTAGAAGGAAAAAAATGTTTGCTAATCAATGTTGTAGAAAGAAAGTGAAAGAGAATAAGATTCTAACAGGTGTGAGAGAATCTAATAGAGAAGGATTAGACGGAGTGAATCAATTCATTAGAAATTTAGAAAGAAAGTAAAAGAGAGTCGGGATTTTGTAGGTTTTAGAAAATGAGATAGAGAAGCTTGAAGCGATGTGAGTGGGTTCAGATATGCTAACATTAAATGCAAGCAGAGAAAGAGTGATAAAAAGAGGTTAAGTTTTGACAGTTTAAAGAAAGAAAGGGGATGAGATACTAAAATAATTGAAAGGAGTGAAAGAAAGGGATTCTAACATACTAGAGAAAAAAAAAATTCTAATAGACTAAAGAGAAAAATAAAGAGAGGATGAAATTCTAGCAGACTTGAAAGAGTGAAAGAATGAAAGAGAAGCTTGAGGCGATGTGAGTGGGCTCAAATACATTGACATTGAATGTAGGTAGAGAGAATGAGAGAGAGGTTAAGTTCTAACAGACTAGAAAAAGAGAAGGGGGAATGAGATATTGACATAATTGAGAGTAGTGAAAGAGAGGCATTTTGACAAACCAAAGAGAGAGAGAGAGAGAGAGAGAGAGATTTTGATAAACTAGAGAGAAAAACAAAGGATGAGATTCTGACAAGCTTGAAAGAGTGAAATAATGAGAGAGAAGCTTGAGGCGGTGTGACTGGGTTTGGATACGCTAACATTGAATGCAAGCACACAGAGAATGAGTGAGAAGTTAAGTTCTAACAAACTAGAAGAAAAAAAAGGGATGAGGTATTGACATAATTGAAAGGAGTGACAGAGAGGGATTTTGACATATTAGAGAGAGAGAAAAGGGGGTTCTAATATACTAGAGAGAAAGACAAAGAGAGGATGAAATTTTGATAAGCTTGACATAGGATGAAATTTTGACAAAGTCTACTCAATGAGATTTTAGCAGAGTCTACAAAGGATGAAGATGAGATTTTAACAAAGTCTATTGAATGCAAGTCTAGAGAGTGTGAGAAAGAAAGGATAAATTTTGATAAATTAAAGAGAGAGAAGGATTCTAATGGACTAGAGAGAAAGAGATTATGAGAGATTACAAAAATGATAAAATTTTAACATAATTGAGAGAGTGAAAAAATTTGGGATTTTGACAAATTAGATAGAGAAAGAAAGAAAGATTTTTTTTGGGTAGGGAAATAGGAAGATAGTTTATTTAGAAATTAAAATTTCAAGCAAAATGAGAAATATTACAACTTGAATCGATAGAAAAATTTGGCATTTGATCTCAGGTTATAAAAATTATAGGTGGAATACATCTTGGGTCTACTGTGGGGTTGGTGGGATATGTGTGTTACTATACATGTTATCTTCAGAATCAAAACTAGATGATAGGGGAGTGGATTCAACTAGGTTTGGAGTTCCATGAACTTTTGCAAGGTTTGAAGCTCACCCTCAAATCACATTTTGAGGGATTGCCTTGGGGTATGACTAGTGGCTACATGTTGGAGGTAAGATTTATCATTGATTCTAACTACCTCCAATGCGTTCCAAGGAACACTTTCACCCACAATGAAAAACCAAGGTTTGTTTATTTAACAAAACTACCAAAGCATTAATGGGGTCAATGGCAACAAAGTGAAAACGTGTGCAAGTACTATGGAATTTGGGAGAAGAGGCAACAATGTACACTTTGTTTCCAAGCATGTTTCCAGGAATGGTTTTTGGGTACACATAGGGTCATCAGGTTTTTGGGTCAAATTAGGGCTTGCAAAATGATATGAAGTAGTTGCCTTCTTGCGGGATTGAACTAACTATGTTTCACCTATCGTTTGCACAAGGTTATAAACTTTGCAACAAAGAATGCAAAAAGATGAAATAAACATGGAAAAAGACCACACACAAAACCAAAATGTTTCCCAAATTGTGAAGCTTTTTGCACAATCATAGAAAACCTCATCTTTGTTTACTATGACCATGGCTTTGGAAAGTTAACCCTAACATGGCAAGTGAGTTGCAATGAAACTTGCGTGATTGTTAACAACACTACAAAAAAAAAATTTGTCAATGCTCCTCTTACATGACAACCCTCCGTCCATAGTCCTCTTGCATGATGACGATGGTGAATGGGGTGTGAATAAGCCTTTGGGGGCTTTCGACTTTTCTTGTTGCTCCGACCTTTCATTAACTCAAAGATTCTACACCTAACCCATTCACTTAAGACCTTCACACTTGTTCACACAAAAACTTTACACACTTGTAGTTCAAACATTTCTCATTCACAGTAATCGTCACTCACTCAAAAACTCTACACCTCATATTCACAGCTTGAAACATTTTTCACTCATAGATGAAGTTGCTACTCTATCAAAGCACACGAGAAACAAAAACCGTACCATCAAGGTGCACATGAGGGAAAAAGAAAAAACACAAAGTGGAACTCATGGAAACACTGAAATTAGTGCATTTTTGAGTTTCACCTTGTAATTTTTTCCTTTGTTTTCAACTCCCCCTGGCTCTTTGATTGCGCCTTGAATTTTGGTGACTTTACAGATAATTTTATTGTTTCAAAAAAAATTAATAACATTAGTTTTGATTTGAGTTTTCACAAAATCATCATATTTTGATGACCATGAATTAAACTATATTTCATTTTATTAGTTTTGTGTAAAGCTAATAATTTCATGAAAAGAAAATTAACTAACAATTCTCACACAATAATTTAATCATCATTTCTCTATCAATTAGTAAAAGATGACACCAACAAAATCATCTTCACATTCATCTAATGCATCAAAATCATATAATACAAATAGTTATATCTATAACTCAAATATGCAATTATAATTCCATTTTCAACTTGACAAAACATGAAAATACCAACATCTCAAGACCACCAACTATGATAAATCGAATCTTCATTAAATGAAAAGCCAATCAAAGTAACTTCAATAAAATTATCCTATCAATCTTCAAATGTAACTTATCATAAAATCACCTTCCAACATGTAGTCATACATATCCTTATATCACATCACAAATGAACATTAAAAAGACATTCAAATACACTTTCATGTCTTCTCTTTGTTTAATTGTTAACCTTGCCCCCCCTAGCTCCATTTGTCACACAATATTAATGTAATGAAAACATGGTGAAGAAAAACTCAAGTGACCAATTTTCACCCAAAATTTTATGTTGATTATTCACCACCTAGTGAACATGAGTTTCATCAACTAGTCAACCTGACACGAACATAACACAATTAATGTGCAAATGCAATAAAAACATGACCAACACGTTCTCAATTCACTCCACAAATGCACCCTTCTTCTTCAACCTTTTGACATTCATATTATACAACATTTATGACTCAAGTTTACAAATGTAATTTTTCTGTAATCTTCACATACAACTAAAAGTTCCAAGATTTCAACTTTGACAATTTCAAAAGAAAAATAAGAAGAAAGAACACAACTTTAAAAAAATGAAACCACAAAGTTCACAATGAAAGGAAAAACTTTTCAATTTGCATTGGACAACCATGGTGGACCCCATTAATGTCATGATTCACAAATTTGGAATGTGTTCATGGGTGAAATCATCCACATAATGGTAATAGAAATGTGGACAAATTTCAATCATGTGGATAATTTTACTCCATGTTGCGAAATTTCATCATTTGATTAATTTCATCAATGTGATAAATTGACAAACATAATTCATCCATGTGGTGATTTATATTTTATCCACATGTGTTAATTTCATGTTTTTAATCAATTTTATCCATGTTGTCAAAGTTCGATCATGTAATTCATTTCATTGTATAATCAATTAATTTTTTGTGATTATTTGATGTGGTCACATTTCATCCATCTATAGATGCTTGTATTTTTTGATTAAATACATTCATAAACATTTTTTCATCCATTTGACGTACTTGATTGTTGACTTTAATTGAGATTTTATTTCATTCATGTTGTCAAATTTTGTTCATTCAATAACCTTTACCTTTTTCTTTCATCCCTTAGTTCTTTCCAACTTTTGTCTTCTTTCTTCCCCTTTCCCCTTCATCCCACTCTTTCCTTTCATCTTCCTTCCCCCTTCCTCTCCCTCTATTTGCCCAATTCTTCCTTTTTTTTTCTTGATTAAAAAAACATCATGCTTTGTAAGAGACCCTTCTCAAGTGATGAGTTTCCTTTCATTGTTGTTCAAGTTATTTGTTTTGTGTTTAAGAATTGAAAGGTTTTGTCTATTTTAATGATCTAGAGCCCTTAAAAAACACATGTGAATTCATGAAAAAATACATGAGAATTGAAAAGGGATGCTAATAGGAATGTATGTATGTGCACTTCAAATAGACTAGTGGGCCTTTGTGCAACTCACCCAATTGTCATTATTTTGAAGGCTCAAACGGATACAACTTTTTAGAAGGACTCTTTAAGTCTTTGTTGTATAAGAAAAGTCTTGATTGAAATGATCAATTTTTTAATTTTTAATTAATTTTCAATGATTTTTTTTAACTTAATAACTTTTGATCCATTAATTCGAAAATTATGAAACGATGAACATGCACAATGTCTCATCAAAAGCTTTCAGAAGATATCCAAAATGCAACAAGGGTTTGGGAGAGTCAAGGTGTGATCACAAAACAAAACAAACACCTATCTTAAAATATAGATAGGCATGGCTTTTTTAACTAAATAAATTTTTAAAAAATGAATTAAAAAAAAAAATTCCCCCTTCTTCACCCAATTGACCTATTGATTCAATTTTCAATATTTTAAAATACTAAATTTTTTGGAACATGTAAATCCTATGTTGAATAGTAATATATATATCAACTTATGATCCTCAAACTATAAAGCAAATTACATAGACATGTGAAGATACAATATATAAATTTGCACAATTTGCAAACTTCCACCAATTGATCCCTTGAAAAAACTTGAAAAAAAATCCTTGGAATGGATTTGTTGGCCTTGCCTACCAAAGGCAAGGATATTGTGTTTAGATTCATTATAGAGTATAGTAGCTTAAGGGATTTTGGCCACTAGGTAATAATAGGTCTATTTTTACATGAGGCTTTTTGAGAGATGAGGATTTTGGCTTGTGTTGAAACTTGAGATTAGTTATAGAGTTATAATTATATCTTGAAGGATTTTGGCTTTTGTTTAGAGGATTGTTTCGAAGATTATATATTTGCATGGTGAAATATTTGAGTTTCCATAATTCTTCTGCAAAACTTCTTCCAGTTTTCAAAGGTTTCCAACATTTGGTCTGTCTAACAACAGGAAGGAAGGCTTAGGTCTTGTGTGACTAGGTACTCTGCAATGGGAGGAAGAGTTGGGGTAGGGGTTCATGTGCAAAAACAGAACTCCCTCTTGTACAGTCAGTTAGGAGAGAGTGCAACTCTTCAACAGGGTTGCTGCTCCAGAACTTTCTTCTCTTTGGGTCATAGGCTATTTTGGGGATGGTACCCAGATTCCATGGGATAGGAATAGCAAGCATTTTACCTTTTCCTGAATTGCAAAAGTGTATGTATGTATATATGTATGTATGTATGCATGTGTATGTGTGTATATAAATCAGGAATAAAATCAGATCATGTATCTTTGGTAGGCCCAGTGTCTGCTTTGATTGTGTGAGAAGGGAGCAAAGAAAGAAGAGAGCAGTGAAAGAGAGCTTCCTGAGAGTCAAGTTTGAGGTTCTGGAACAAGGGTGTTGAAGGTGGTAAGCATTTTTCAAAGCATTTTTAAGCATTTTTCTCAAGTGGGTGGATAGTAGGAAGGAAGGTTGAAGGCAAGGGGGAAGAAGACAGGGCAAAAGGCAGGCAAGATGTGTTACGCAGTGGGGTGTAAGCAGTGCGGTAAGACAACATGGGCTGGTTGTGGCAGACATGTGCCAGGGGTGTACAAATCCATTCCTCAAGACAAGGTTTGTTTGTGCAAGGACTGGCCAGGAGTCTCCCTCCCTAAGCAAACCAGTGAGGAGAAGAATACAAGTGATGTGGTGGTGGGTCAGGCTGCAGAGTCTGCTTCTGGAACTGAGTGTGCTGCTGCAGTAACTCCTGCTTCAAAGGTTTGTTGAACATACCCTGATTTCTCCTCCTCATCCTCCTTCACCCCTCACCTTTCTTCCTATTCCCCTTCACCACATGGATTTTGTGTTGAGAATTGAAGAAAGATGCCCGGTTGTTCACATTTGGAAATCACCCATGTGCTTCTTTTGGGTGGGGGGCACATGATGAACCCTGCGTGAAATGACAAGAGTCAAATTTTGCTCAATTCAGGGTCTCAAAAAACCTTTTAGGTCAGATCTCCAGAATGGTAAAATTTCAGTTTCTGCCAAAAGTGTTGCACCCAAGTCCATAATGTAAAATTTGATATGATTGCCATTAGATTTATCTTGTTGAAAAATCTGAAGTATGGGGGGAAGAAATCACATGAATTTTTTCCAATGAATTGAATGACTGCCATAAGTACCCAAAACAAAGAGGAAAAAGTTCAGGTAACAATGGATTGCTGCTTGGATTTCTCAACAGGCAACTTGAAGATGTGTATTCATGGTTGTTGAAGATGGAGCCAATCAATGACAGTGAGAGGAGATCAGAGGAAGGCCTTGCACGAGGGGGGATTTTGAAGTGTTTGGTGTTTGTTCTTTCTTTTTTTGTGAGCAATTTGCTCATCAGATTGGGCAAATGATTGTCTAAGTTGACAGTGAGTGAGAGAGAGAGAGAGAGATTAGAGAGGATTGATATATAGTTTGCTGTGATTTAGTCATAAGCTTTTGGTCATACGAATGTTAAAGTGAACATTTTTACCCCCTCTAGAAGCTGTCTTCTCCAGTGGGTCTTGTTGTTCCTGATTGAAAGAACCCAAATTTGGTGTAAATTGAAATGCTTGGAGTGTTGGATTTTTATTGCTTGGAGTTCATATCTCGTGTTTACATGATTTTAGGTTTGGGGTTGTGTATGTAGAAAGAGCAGCAGAGCCTTGTTGCCAGCTTACCCTTTCCAAAGCTGTTGAGACATGTTTTTGTTTCAAGATTTTCTAGAAACTGGGATTAAACATCAATGCTGAGATGCTATGTATGAGTTGTATTTGTTCAAGGTTGGTGGATCAGCTGCGGGTCAAAATTCGGCCAATCAACCAAACTGGTCTTCTTTTTTGAAGGCAGTTGTCTGGAGGCGTTCAGGAGAGTCTTGATTGAGAGGAAAGGATTCAGAGAGACAGGGTTGAAGAGGCTGAAATCAGAGGAGATGGAGTACTGCCATGAAAGATCTTACAGAGACTAAAGAGATTTTGAATTTGGGAAATGGTTGACATGTGATAAATTCTCTGACTTGTGTGGATATCTGCAATCTATTTAGTACAAGTGTTGATGGTTTGTGGCTGCTAAGTTCAGGTTTCAATAAGGAATGTCTCTATCTCAAACAATTGGAGGTTATGGAATGATTTCATTCAGCTAGTATTTATGGTGTTGTGCAAGTGGTTCTGTGCTCTTTCTGTTTTCTCTGCTGCTCACACTCTTAATTCCACTCAATTTTTTGTTTATGAGCACTGCTTGGTATTGTTTGTTTGAGAGGCATTCTGACATCCAAGTTGTGTGAATCATGATCTGAGTATGATTATTTGAAGTAGGGTCTGATATTTTGTGAGTGACCCTCATAAAAGATACATGACTGGACTCATCATTATGTTAACTTTCACAATGTTGTTATGGAGTTTTCTCTGCAATTTTGTAGACACGTAATTTGGAATGTATCACTCATAGGCAGATTTGCTGAGCTGAGGAGGAAATTTGTGTGAGATAATTTGTGTGGAGAAGCATTCAGACAAATCAATTGTTGTTTGTCTTTTGTTGTATAAATGATGTGAATACATTTATAGCGATTTATGTGGATTGATTTCGTTCTTCTCTTTCACAACCACATTCAGTGGAAGTTTGCTTTCGTATCACAATTACATAAAAATGGGCGTGAATTTGAGTTCAATTTGTGGAAGCAATAAAACAAACAAAGTACCTTTTATCGTGGAATGTGACAAATGAAAATAAAGCATGTGTTTAGGGTTTACAAGTAGCAGGAATAGGATGTAGAAGTATGAGTTTGGTGTGTATTCTTTACTTTTCATATACTCAAAGCTTTTGCATAGACCTTCGAATTTCAATGAACATTCACTATATTGGGCTTCAATTTCTTTTATGTGGGATTGTCTGATCTCAACATGCCACAATTGCAAACTCGCAAACTTGGTGTATGTGCACATTATGTATGTGTGTATGTGCTTTCAAAAACTGTGCATGTGCATGTACTATGGAAATAATATACATATCTAATATTTGGTCATTGGAAAACATCAAGCAACAAACTACACAACATATCGATCAAACCAAAACAACTATCACCTTAAACCCTAAATGATAAACCATAAACATGGCACACTAAACACTATTGGACATGTCTCAAATGTTGTATGCCTAAACTTCGTCAAAAACCATCATGTGTAAACTCAAATAGAGTAAAAGTAGACAAACTTTTTATTCACATATTGAAGTGCAAACATGACACGTACCACATCAATCACAAAAATAGTCATAACATCAAGCAATCTAGAGACATGAATTTATTATTCCATGTCAACTAACAATAGGGAAACATTTCGATCAACACATAGTACATGATGTTTTGTATAACCTATGTCCAATATTTTGATTTAATCAATTCCATTCATGCTTGTATTTTTTTTATTTATGCACTACTTGTGATCAATGATGGGTGGTATCTAGTTGTACACTCTAACCTCTCAACTTGTCCAACATTTGGTGTGATTGAACATTGGGTCATAAAATATAATGTAAAAGACATGATGTGTGAGAAAGGCAATCTCTATTGAGATAATTAAAAACATAAATTATTATGACAATATATTTCTTCCCCACTATGCAATTTCAACATTTCCACTCACTTAATTTCTTATGCATTTTTAGGCCTAGAAAATGTTCTTAATATTTACCTTTTTTTCTTTTCTTTTCTTTTTGTGGTATGCTTTCCAATGCACTTTTGTCGTTGTTTTTACTAACCAATTAAAACCATCACACAAACATCAATAATTTATATGTTGTTGGTGTGGCAACTCTTTTGAGGAATTGACAAATTCACACCATTGATTTCAAATTAGATAATGTGTCTTTTTGTATTCGGAATGAATAGTAATGAAAACTTTGTACTTGAAATTTGACCAAAATTCCAAATTTCTTTATGAGATTGTTTCGATTGCTAGATTTGAAATACAACCAACTTTTACAACTTTTCATGTTGGATCTAAAAACAAAGTTGTGTCATGTTTGATTTGCAACCTTTCAATCTACATATGAATATTTATGGAATCTTGTATGTTGTAAATTAAAATAACTTGTCTTTTTTTGTATATGTACAAAATTTTATATGTGTTGAAATAACGCAACTTTTCTTTTAAAGCTATCTATGGAATCTTGTACATTTTGGATAAATTGTCTTTTTTTCATATTTATTCTTGTACTTTTAATTTCCCTTTTATGATATTTAAATAATCTTGTAGGACTTGGATGTCACATAACTTGTGTTCTTTTCATGTTAGAAACTTGAAACCCACACTTTGACATGGAAGGTTCCATAGGGAGTATAGATGATTGTGCTTTTGATTAATTTGATGAAAAAAGTATGTACAAAAATGATGTCATAGTATCTTTTACATTACCTTTATCCATTTCCATACCATATTTTGGACTAAAAATAAGGTTCCCTCTCACATATTGTATTTTTTTAATTTATTGAAATGTTCACTTACAAAGCTTGGGCTTCACATTGCCTCATACTACCAACAATGGTCAATTCACATAAAATCAAAATATTAATATATTCAAAAATTAAATGACTTTGAAAGAAAGATAATTAGTGACCATACACTAGCAATCCATGATCATATAGATTTTCTATGAAATCATTTTCACTTCATTTATTTTATACATAAAATTTAACCTTTATTTATTATAAATATTAACCTTTCTAGCACCTAGGCTAACATCCCTTGGTGAACTATTTTATTATTATTTCATTTCTTTTAAATGATTTGACAAATAGGTAGGTTAATATCATATGTCTTTGAGTCATATAATAATAATATGAAGCAAAAAAATAATCAAATTATCAAAACACACATCAATAATATATTTTTGTCACAAAGAAAAATACACAAGAAACACATTGAGAAGAATACTAAATCCTACCTTTTTTAGTTCATTAATTTTTTCAATCATTTTGTTTCACATAATAAGGTGAAGTGAACATCATTTGTTGTGTAACATTATAAGTGACTACAAACCACAATGGGGGAAAAGAAAATATGCACATGCCCAAACATAAATTTAAAAAACTCATGACAAAAAAAACTTCATCACAAATCATAACATACTTGATAAAAACACAATTACAATATTTTTAATTTTCAATCAACCCTCATTTTTGTTTTGCGTTTGGAACACATTTTTATTGGATCATTACCAAACTCATTATATGCTTTCACATTTGTTCCCTCCTACTTTTCATACATACAACTTTCACATAACATTTACATAATTACAAGAAATCACACAAATTTGTACAAATCAGGATCTTTGAAACAAAAATAAAATTGCTTGAAAAATAAATAAGAGATTGAGCACCATGGATAGGTTCAAAACAACTTTGCCATGGTTGTTTGTGCATGTGCTAAATGCAAATTCATTTTTCCATTCTCACTTTTTGCATTGACATGTATTCCATTGTTAACAATCTCCTAAATAATGTTAGCATATCCACATGAAGCCTAATTAGACAACACATGTTCATATGTCAATGAAATGACGTTGAAATAACCTAGATATAAATGAATTTTGGCCAAAAGGTAATAGTGGTATGATGCAATGTGCAACATGTAATAAAATATCCTTATTTGTTGTAAAAAAAAAAAAAAACAAAAAAAAATCTCCAAATCTTTTTGAAGCCCAAAACTTAATCATATATCAAATTAAAGTGTGAAAGAACACAAAGATCACAAAAGACATCATTCCATTCCATCCAAAATATATTCCAACCACTAGAGTCTTTTTTGGTAGGACAAGATGAATAATGGACTATAAACTTGTTTTACTTATAGTAAGTCCAAGTTTAATTTGTTGAAATGTTCATTTACAAAATTTGTAAAAAGTACGATTTTTTTTTTAGTGTCCAAGATATACTTGAATTTTTTTTTAAAAATTCGATTAATTGATTTGAAATATTTATCTTTTTTATTTCATATATATATCTCCCAATAATAATAGCATCTAAACAATGTGTGGAACTTTCCTATATTCAACATCCCTTGATATTAAAAAACACCAAAATCAAATACAAACCAAGGTTGACAAATGAGTGACAGCACATTTAGGGGCATTATTTGGACTATCATAGTTGTGGTTTTAAAAATTTGTAAATGGACGTAAAATGTAAAGTTGTATTAAACATTGAAATTATCAAAATTTTAATTATTCATGTTGCAATAAATTTGAATGAAAATCATATTTAAAAATATGGATGAATTTTAAGAAAAAAATGAACTCATAATTGGCTTTTGAAATGATGACACTATGTTTGTCATATAATTAAAATGAAAAATGTGAACTTAAAAAAAATTCATAGTAATATTTAAATGAATTTTAAAAAAAAAACCATCATCAAAATGAGGAATTTAAAAATAAAATGCTTTGAGACTTTCCCAATACAAGAAATCTGAATTAAAAAGAAATAAAATCCCATGATTTTTGTCATTCTTTATCATTTATAATCCATTTCATTTAAAAATAATCAAACTGTCACATGAATTTTGAAGCCATCATATGTCTAATGATATCTAGAAGGTGGTCTATCAATAACTTTGATTTTAAAAAAAGGATAATCATAATATTTATAGTTTGATCATTATTATAATTGCAAGAGTTTTAGTTAATGTAAGACGTGAAGTTTTCAAAATTTTAAAAGTGACTTGTCCAACAATGTTTTTACCCAAATCAAATGCCAAGATAATAATAGTGAACAATAAATAGTAGGAATATCATTGCTTAATTTTGATGAATTTGAAAACCAAGATGCTTCAAGGATTTTTCATTCCACAACTATGAATTTTAAAAAAATGTAATTGTGCCAATTTTATTGAAAAATAAAACACACCACTAGAAGGTTTGGAAATACAAAAAGGGAGGACCTAGGTTTTAGTTGAATTGCTATGAGTTATATGAGTTAATAAATTACGAAATGATACTAGTATCCTCATTCAACTACCAATGTATACAACGAGTTAGCCATGGGAATGCGATCTGGGTCATGAAAGGGGAGTTGACAAATAATTAAACCTATCATTGTGGTCACCTTAAAATGGAAAATGTTAACATTTTTAAAAAGGCAATGAAAAGTGTTTTCCAAAAGAAAATAAGACAAAATGGAGGACCTTCAAGCCTTTTTGTACCTCAAGCAATGTTGGCACAATCATATAAGAAAACATTTACTTGTTTGTCAAACAACCAAATACTTCAATTGCTAAAAGGATGAATTAATTTGTTGCAATATGTATTTAATTAATTTAAAATTAAATTATTAAATTTTGACTTTTTTAGTTTGGTGGTTAGAATCAAATTTGTTATTGAATCTGAACCAAGAGATTGGAAACATCTAATGAGACAAAATATTATTGATGTATGTTGTTACGTCACATGTCAACTCCCAAATCAAAGGTTTTTTTGCAAATTTCCAATTTTCAAATGGTCATTTGTTAAATCTAAAATTAATTAAATACATGTTTTGGGCATTGGTCACAATAATTTGATTCCTTTGCTTGCACTACTTTTCAAGCAACAAAACCTCGGGTGGAACACAATCAAAGAAATAAATATGTTCATGCAGGATGAACTATGATGACCTTAACTAAGGTGCAAACCCTATCTATTAAGAAAACAATGTTAACTTGTTAATAAAAAGAGTTGGGAGTGACTTAAAAAAAGCACATGTAATCGTTCATGTCTCCTGTGGAAGTTGACCCCTTGAACAATAAGATGGAAAAGGTGTCATGCATTACTTCATGCGTCCATGTATGTTCATTGCCATGGGCACATCACAGAAAGTGGATATCCATTGGGTCAATGGGTTAGGTGCACACCCAATGGATATCCATTGGGTGTGCATCTAACCCATTGACCCATTGGGCTTGCAATTGAAGAATAGGAGAGTCATAGTTAAATTTGAAGTATCATGGGTAAAATTGTTGAAAGCAACTGAAACCTTATGGAAACAAGTTGCATTGTAAGCCATGTACTTGTTCTAAGGCCAAAACATGACAAAATGTGTATTGGGTGTGCATCGGGTAGCTCTTCGAAAAACATACTTAACAAAAAGGTGTGATGATGCAAATGTTTTGAGATGGAATCTTAAAATCAAGCCATGCTTGTTGACTTGTAAGTTGCTAAATGGGAAGAAAACACACATGTTGATGGTCATAAATAGATCACTAATACGTTAGCATTGTTAAGTAAACTAAAAGAACTTCTTAAAAGGTTTAAAGGCACCATGAATTGCCAGCACAAACATGTTAAATTAGTGATACATATTAAGGAAAGTGGGGGGTGTGCCTCCCAAGTTCAACAATTTTTTTGTTGCATTGAACCTCTTTGATTGCCCCATAATAGAAAGAGTTATGAAAGTTTGGAAATCCCTAATATAAAAATATTTATTACAAACATAAAACCATATAAATCTCAATATTTTGCCTAGATATATAGGTTCCAAGAAAACAATGTTGGTCAAAACATATGGGACAAAAAGAGGTGATTTGGAAAGGGAAGGGGGCGGGGGAGTTGTGTTGGATTTGTGTTGTTCCCACCAAGTTCCCATTGGGTTCCTATCAAGTTTTAAACATGTTTTCCAAGTTCTCATTGTGTTCCACAACACCCCCCCACCCCAATAAAAAAACCATGGGTCTAAGGGGTGGATGGTGTAATTCTTCATTAGCAAAGCAAAATTTCTATTTTCAATTGTGTTCATCAATTATTTTGATCTAGGCTAATGCTTGGACCATGAATTGTGGGCACATAGTAGTAAAGTTATCTTTAAAATTACCTTTTATGTGGCCTACCATTGGGTCTACTTTTGCCATCCCAGGCTAAATTTTGAACCATCCTTAAAGCAACCCATCCATATAGGGGACGGACCAACATGAAAACTCAACACAAGACACACACATCACTCTCTCCAAAGAACATTCTTCTAAGGCTTCTTGCCAAAAAAAACACACACA